>Ga0172364_10000733_pt1 | contig 24109 bp, 14 predicted proteins | sample LakKivSesite10cm_FD_114545 | JGI IMG/M metagenome (GOLD analysis project Ga0172364, IMG submission 114545) | Sediment microbial communities from Lake Kivu, Rwanda - Sediment site 10cm | ecosystem: Environmental > Aquatic > Freshwater > Lake > Sediment | place: Rwanda: Western Province, Lake... | reverse complement strand
TGTTTGCATCGGTATATACAGGTTTTGACGCTGTAAGTGTAGAAATAATTAGGCCTCTGTTTAATACATTTGTCTGATTTTCGTCACTATAGAATGCATTTGTGTTAGCGCCAGTGATTGTATGCCCCCTGACATCACAAGATGTGGCCGCGTTACCAATAATAATATTATAGTTCGCCTCTCCTGTTGCTTCATATATTCCATAACTTACGTAGTATGCATATCCTTGAATATTGTTTCCCGAGATGACATTATAGTCAGATATTGCTCCTGCTCCTGTTCGTTTTATATATATTCCCATGAAACAATCACAAATTGTGTTGCCCGTGATTGTATTGTATGAACCAGAAGCAACTAATATCCCACATGCTGCACCATTAATAGCGTTACCAGTAACCGTACAATAAGAAGTATTACCCCCAGCAAACTCTTGTTCTAATTCTATTGCTGTATTAACTATATTTTGAAATGAATTGTTTGATATTGTAACGCAATATGCGCCATCAGTATCGATACCATTGTCACCACATTCTGAAAAATAATTTCCTTCTATTACGCTATATTGCATAGCGTTTATATCTAATCCATCGTCTTCTATATTGTAAAATCTACATTTTTTTATATAAATGTTTGATGGTATACAAGATGTGTCAGCGAATATACCATCACCTTCAACTCCATAAATATTTTGAATAGTTACATTTTCTATTATAATATTAGTCGCTGCATCGAGGTTAATTCCTTTTTGACTGCCTGCAGCTTGGTTGTCCCTATTACCGTCTATTGCTAAATCTCTAATAGCACAACCTGTATAAGAATTGAAATTAACTATATTAAAAGTTTTATTTGTATTATTTGGGACAAATAAAACGGTTCCAGTCCCAGAGCCTCTTATTGTAATATTATTAGAAGTGAAAGCAATTTCTGCATTCACAACATAGGTTCCAGCTAGAAGATGAATTTCTCCGCCCGTCTCACCGAGAATATCAATGGCATCATTAATTCCTTCGTCAGTAAATGTAATAACTGTTACTGTTTTACTTGGTATATTAAAACCTGATGAATTAACGACACCTGTGGTTGTAATAATTTCATTATTTTTTGGGCTTAGAACCCCTTCTACTAGATTCCAATAATTTAAATTTTCTATATATTCACTGCTCACACCTATCTGCCCGTGTTCATCAACCATAAGTGTTTCGTTATATGGTATGTCGGACGCATCAAGTGTAGCCCAAGATAGATTGAAACTTGTTTCACTAAGGAACTTTTTGGTCGCTGTACTATTGCCTGCAAATTCCGCCCATTTGTAACTTGCCGAGCCGTAAATCAAAGACCCCAAGCCCGGAGAGGTCGCTGCGGTCGTATCGGTATGCCTATCCGAAAGTAAATTGTGGTTCGTCCCGTCAGGAGTTCCCCATGAGAGCGAACCGTCGTTGTTGGTTAGGTATTTTCCTGTATCCAACGCGGGAAGATGTTGCCCGTCCCAGTAGTCCGCATTTAGGTTGCTTACCACGGTTGTAGACGACACGGTTAACGGGGCATTCGCCGGCTCGGTTAAAACGATAGAAAGACATTCAATAGTAGCGTTTGCTCTAGTATCTCCTGTAAAACCTGTACCAACATTTAATTGTGTGGTTTGTATTAATATTGATTGATCATCTTCTTCGCCATGCTGCGGCAGAATCCCGAAATAAGTTACCCCGTCATAGGCTGCATGGGACCATAGAATTCCCGTATGCACATAATGTCCACCTGCTGTGTCTCCAAACAACACCAGATAATTAGCTTGAATTCCCAGTGGATTGAGATTTACAGCAGCGTTGGATGTTAATGTCGGGACATCGCCCAAAATGTAAGGGAGAACCGATACGCTTTCTTTCTCAAAAAGAACACTGCAATTCGTCTCGCCAATTTTAGAGCTGAATCCCCCAGTTAAATAATAAGTACCAAGATTCACATTGGTCGTTGCACCGCTGTAAGGAACGTATCCAGTTAAAGCGGGTCCGTGAAACCGAAGAACCTCGTTACCTCCCTCATTGTCTACGGTAACAGTAATGCCATCTCCAACTGCAACTTTGTTGTAAAGATAATTAGCAGTCGTGTCGTTATCGCTGACTTTTACCTTTTCATCGGTCCCGCCAGCCGCCGTTTCCCAGGACAATACACCACCGCTGTTGTACAGATATCTTCCATCAACCAACGCAGGAATATGGAATCCGTCCCAGTAATCGGCATTCAGATTACTTACTACGGTCGTGGAACTCACCTGAATGGTGGTCGCAATGAGCTTGTATCCGCTGATATCGACATTTTGGTCTGCCCCCGAATAAGGGACGTAGCTTCCACTGGGCGTGACGTAGTCCACGCCCGCAGTCGCTACCGCGAGAACTCCCAAAGACACCTTAAGCATCCCCGTTAGGCTCGAATTCACCTGGGTGATTGCAGCTTGGTCAATGCCCACAATGTACCCAGAGGTAATCGTAATCGGCGAGGCTACAGCGAGGTTCGTACTTTGAATAGTGATACCTGACAGGGAGTTGCCCGTGTGGGTGTGTCCAGGATCCACCCCGCTGGTTACGTTGACCCCGGTGATAGTACCAGCGGAAATAGCATGTGTTCCCAAGTGAACATCTTTGGTTGCTCCGTCGTAAGGAACCAAGTTGGTGGGCGAAGGTATGTCAATCGTTGCCCAGGACATCGCCGTCCCATTGTTCGTGAGGTATTTGCCGGACTGACCCGAAACCGAAGGCATTTTCGAGTCAAGAAAATATTGAGTGTGTTTGTGAAGACTATCCGCGTTGGACGCAACCCCCGCTGTCAAAATACCGAGATTGGCTCCAGTAGTCTTAGATGTCGCGTCACCGTGCTGGATGAAGTTATGATTGACGTTGGCCTTGTCGTCGTGGGTATGGATGAGGCTACCGACAACTACAAGACCCGTCCTGATGTAATTAGAGAGCACCAGGGACTTCGAAAGGGTTTCCTTGGGATAATAGACGATCAAATCAATTGTCGCCCCTGGTGGCCAACTGGGGATGCGTGGAAGGTCGGGAATAGTCAGTGCTCGCCTGCTGACGTTGGTTGCGACCCAATTTTCTCTAGCTGGAGTGATTGTGGTTGCCATTTGTTCTCTATTTATTGAAAATCAGGGACATTTCGTTCTGCGAAAGGTTCGCCGCCAGGAAATAATGATTGTCCGCTTAACTGATCGTCCGGGCTCCCCTCCTGGGCTCGCAAAGCATCTGTCACGTGGCCTTTTTCATGGTAGAAGACCACCTCAATGGCTCGTTTGAGGGCTTCGGCATAGTTAGGATCCTGGGTGTTGGCCGGTAATCCCATCTGTCGAGCCACCTCCGATTTAATTGCTTCAAGCCGTATGTTTATATCGGCAGGATTCGTGCTTTCGACATTACCAAATCCCGGGCCCGCTCCGACGATATTAACCGTGTTAATGCCGCGTCCAAACTGGGGGTCTTTTTCTAGAATCCTATTTTTCACTTCATCAACAATAGGATCGTAGGGCGTGACTTGAATCGAAGAATTCTCCACGTTCACGGTGTTCTCTGCCGTGAACTGGGCCAGCTTCAAACGGTGATACCAGTTCATATAGCTTTTCCTATAAGACAAAGTGGTTGTCTACAAAACTATATTACGACTGTTTTTAGTAAATCCCTTGCCCTTTCCCCATACTCTTTCAAAAGCCTCGGACGACCGTTCCCCGACAACCGGTGACACGGAACCTTGCCTGATTTCACCAGATACGCCAGGTGGTCATAATCTATTCCTAGCTCATCCGCCACCCAGGAACGTCAAATTTATAATCATAACACTTAACCGGCGATTTGTGACCAATGAAATCAAAGAAAGCAGGGATACCGTTCACCTCAATCATAATCCTGATTTGCAGGGTTAGCAAAAAAAAGAGCAGACCTTACGGCCTGCTCTCTTCTTTAAAAGGGTCTATTCGCGGTTGATTACGATACAGGGGTTACCTGAATTTCGGCAATCGCATAGTCGTTGATAACCACAATGCCAATTTCCTCGTAGATGACCCAGCCCAAACGCAATTTCTTCGGGTCATCCGCCGGAAGGACGGTGATGTCTTGCCGGATCGGGAACGCCCCAACATTTTCCGGGGAGGCGATAATCAGCACGCGGTTGTTTGGCATACGCGAGCTAATGTGCACGTCGGCGGTCCAGAGGTGTCCGAACAAGCCGGTCGTGATAATCTCGCGTTGAGAAGCTTCGTCGAAGAAGTCCTTACCAAAGGTACGGATTGCGGCATACTGGAACGCATGGGTCACAATCTTCGCAACGACCAAATCATGCTGCTCAACGAGTCGGAACGCGGTGTTGATCGACTGAACGGTCAACGTTCCCATGTTCACAACCAGGTTGTTTCCGGTCGCTTCAACGGCTGCGATCAGCGCGTTGAAAATGTTAGTGTCTTCTTCCTTCTGGATAGCTTCTTTCGCCTTAATTTGTGCACGGTCAACGATGTAAAATCTTCGGGCCTTGATCTCGCTCAAACGAACCGTGGGGTTCGCGGCGATTTCGAAGGTCGGGACGAGGATCTCTTCGCCTTCCTGAATCTGATCAGGCACAGCGCCTCGGCGGGACACAACGTAGGCAATCGCCATAACGTCGCGCTCGTACCGAGCAAGAGCACCCTGCGGGAGCTCGTCAACCATGAGCAGTTTTCGTCCGACAGCCTGATACTCAAGGCTGCGCCGGATCGGTTCCACCATTGCCTGCGCCAAAGCCACGCGACCTTCGTCGGTTTCGAGCGCCTGGGCAATGATCGTCTCTTTTTCTTGATCACTTAATGAATTCTTTACAAACGCCATTTCAAAACTCCTTTTCTCTATCTCTAGGTTTTCGGTCTTGAATAAGAGCCAAAGCCTAAAAACTAGGTAAACTAATTAACACTTGGTCCAGATGATACCGACATAAAACCCGAGGTTGATGCTGCCGTCGAGGGTGTCGGTGCCAGGAACTCCGCTCGGATACGCCGCCGGAGCCGCAAAGCAGATACCCAACTTGGTCTTCTGATCACTGCTACAGGTAAATAGTCCATCGTCACTTACGTAGACCGGACTACCAACCGTCCAGGTTTCGCCGTCTTTAAACTGGTCGGTGTAGAACTTTCCACCCGCTCCGTGATAAACGGTCATGCGGCCAGAGGCCACCGTCTCGTTGTATGCATCGGATACGCGGTTCTGGGTGAAGTTGCCATAGGCCGTATACGTCTGGGGGGTGTCGCCAACGTCGGCAACACGAACGCCACCAAAGATAGCCCGTGCCGCGGCCGGATTCGCCATGTGGCCTTGGGTGGATACTGTACCGATACCGGTCGAAGCAATGGTGCTGTCGCCAGCGATACCGATGACGTAGTTGTCTTCACTTTCCTCTTTATCGGCCGCCCTTTGTACGGTTCCAGGGGAAATCGTGTTCCGGATGACCAGGATTTGTCCAGCGTAGATGTTGTTGTGGTTATCAGAAGAAATCTCCTGCGGAGCATACAACGGGTAGTAGTCAGCAATCATGTGATATACAGGGATTAACGCCATTTTAAAACTCTCCTATTTTGTCTTTTCTTTATTTTCTAAACGTTCTTTTCAACGATGCGTCGGGAAGCTTGTCTGCTTCCGCATTTTGCCGTCCCAATGTCATCATCGATGAAAGCTTTTCTGCAAGGGTCTGATTAGCGTCACTCACGCTAGAGTTCGCGTTAATTATGACGGGCTGCGAAACACCCTCTGATACTGTGTCCAGTCCTTTTTTGCTTGCAAATACGATTTTCTCGTAGTCTGCAATCTGAGCAGGCTTGTAGGATTTGAGCTGGTCCACCTTGGTCTTGAGCTCTTTGGGTTCAATCAAACCCGCCTCGACCATGCGGCCTGCAACTCTAAATGCCTCTGCCTCGGACTGCTTGGTATCGCTGCTTTCGTTTGCGATAACAGTACCTTTTATATTCTCTTGTTTCTCAGGGGCGATTTGCTCGCCTTCCTGACCAATCAACTGTTTGTCAGCCGGAATACTTGGTTGGTCTTTAGGAGCATCGGGCTTGTCGCCGACAACTTCTTTTTCGTGACCAATGTAAGTTCCTTCCGACTTGGTGTTTTCCGGTCCCTTTGCGTCAAACTTAGGTTCCTTACCAATGGTGGAACCATTCTGAACCGGTTGAATGTCTTTATCGTCGGCTACGGGTTTCGCGTCGTTAATTTTCTTCTGAGCGGCTTTAATGCGATTGACCAAACTGTCAATTCGTGACCGCGTACTATGAATGCCTCGCATCGAAGCGACTTCATCGAGTTCTGCTTCTTTCTGCATTTCTTCCGCCGTCATCGCCGTGTCAGTCTTTCCTTGACCCTTGTCACCGCCGGTCATGCTATGGTCGCCGCCGGTAAATCCAAGTTCCTTCTCTTTGCCAATTTCAGCCGAACCGGAAGGAATTTCCGGAAGCGGCTTATCCTTCGGATTCAAATCCGATGGCTCTTTGCCAATCGTGGCTTGAGACCGAGGAACATCAGGCTTCGCGGATTTGGGAGGATTTTCCTTCCCAATCGCTCCGGCGTTCTCGCCGCCGGTATAGCTTCCAATCTCTTTCGTGTCCTGGACCTTCTTAACGTCAACGGTTGCCGATTGAGCACTCTTGTTGATCACCGCTTGAACCTTCGACAGGTCAAGAGAGATTTTGTTGACTTTTCCAAAACTACTATTCATTACAGAAGCCTCTGCAAAACCGTAACCCTCTTCTTCATCATCGTCGCCTTCTTTGAAAGACTCGTTCTCATCCTTGGGTTCGTTTTCTTTCTGTTCCGATTCGCCGCCTATTTCTCCTTCTTCTTTTTCTTCTTTTTCTTCACTTTTTTCTTGAACAGGAGTTTCGGCGTTCTCATGAGCAGGGGTTTCGTCTGGGGTTACTGGGTCAACCGGAGCTGCGTCACCACCAGTTGGTTTTATTTCGACTGTTACACCTTTGCCAGGTTCGGCCGCAGGTTTCTTGGTTTCGCCACCCATTTGAGCGGCACCCGCAGGAGCAGCTGTCGGTTCAATAACCGACTTCATACTTCCGTCGCCGTTCGCATTGCCCTGACTGACCGAGTCCATCGGAGGAGTCATTTCAACCGGTTTGGTTGCCTCGGCCGGAGTGCCTTCTACAGGCGGGGTTTCGGCAGGAGCCTCCATCGGGACTGCGTCAGCAGGAGCTCCTTCAACCGGGGCTCCTTCGGCTGGAGTGGCTTCAGGGGATATTGCACCTTCGCCGGTTGCCTTTTCAACCGCTTCGCTGACTTGGACTGCGATATCTTTTGGAAGTTCAATGGTGATCATTTCGCCGCCATCGAACGGATCGTCTTGCCCGATACCATCCGTGGGAGGAGCCTCTTCAATCGGGGCTCCGCCAGGACCACCCGGTCCTTCTGGCATATCTGAGGTTGTCGCTGTGCCCAACTCGTCGGCGAACATGTCGTCCGGTCCAGCCAGAGCGACTTTCAAGAATTCGCAAACTGTTGCGGCTTGATTAAGACCCATGCCTTCGCGTACCCGGTCTTCAATGCATTCCTCAGAACCGGATTTGTCGCTCCAAGCGTCTGCAACTTTCAGGGCAATCTTGGTCGTGTAAACCCCAGCATTTTTGAGTTGCTGGCAGACACAATCAATGAGCTTCTGACCTTCGCAAGGTCCGCTGATTGCCAACGCATCCTCACCGTAGCGGCGAGCCAATTTTTCGCGGCAGGCTTCCATTGGGAACTTCTCTCCGTATCCACCGTAGGCAACTTTGTAGTCGCCAATAATGTTTCCGGTCTTGGCTGCTGTTTTCACCATAGCTAAAGCTCCGGCCTGTCGCATCCGGTTAATGACCTTCGCCTTCTCAATAACGTCCATTGCATCAAAGGCTTGCTGGGTTACATTGACTTTGGCGAGAGACTGGATAAAGCTCTCTTTTGCTCGCTGACAGCTTGGGCAATCCAATGAGGCAACACGGGGCTGCCAGGACCATTGGGCATAGATGCGTTTGCCTTCGCGGTCAGTTGCAAATTCGACTTTGTATTTTGTGCCCGTATCCAGGCAGATGTATTCGTTCTTGCCGACTTCAAGGGTGTTTGCTTTTCCGGTTGCCGGACTGATGGTCCCAAGTTTGACTTTCTTTTCGGCCAACTTCTGCATCATCTTTGGAGTAATAAGGGTCATTGCAGCCACCTGAGACATTCCGCCGCCACCCATACCACCCATATCTGCACCGCCACCGGCCGCGCCAGGAGCGCCGCCAGGAGCTCCACCGGCACCTGGCATTTCGAAGCCTTCTCCGGCTCCGACTTCGCCACCTTCTTCCGCACCCTGTTCTTTGGTTTCCGGTATCATTCCGGGCCATTTGGTTACATCAATGTGTACTTTGTAAACAAATTCCGCACCGCACTCTTCGTTGTTGCATTTGCCCCTGCCCGCAACGACATCTACGTCGTCGGTTCCGCAAACTGGGCAAATGGTTCCTGGAGGAGCTGGTTCCATTGTGTCATCGTCTCCACCCATTCCCTCATCTTCGGGAAGGTTGAAGCTTTCGACTGGAGGCTGTTGAGCAGCAGCACCAGGAGCTTGTGGCATAGTCGCCCCAGCACCAGGACCGCTACCTAATCCGCCTTGGCCACCGAACTCGCCGCCGAACTGGGCGGTTTTGTTCATGGCCGCGGCTTTCTTAACAACCGCGTCTCGGGATGCAAAAGAACAGGGCTTTTCGCCTGGACCTTCTGGCTGACCGTCCATATTGACGATGTCCTCGACTGGCCCTTCCAACTCGTCTCCGGTTGCTTCAGGACCAACCTCTGGTTCGCCGCCAAAATCGAGGTCATCTTCGCCAACTCCTTCGTCACCTTCGCCCGCTTCTTTAGCGTCAATGATGACCGTGCCATCATCGTAGACCTTAATGTCCATTGTGACAGTGGCGACAGGGGTTCCGATTTCGCCCTCAATCTGTTCTTGTGCGAATTTATTTACAGAGGCAATGAACTTGCCTTTGTTTGACTGAATGTCGGCGGCTTTTTTAATTCCCAAATCTTCGAGCGTGGCCCGAATCTGATAGCGGCCATCTTCGGGCTTCTCAAGGTCGGAAATAGCCTGCTCAAACGCGGCTCGCTTGTCAACGACATTGTCCATTCCGACTGCGACGGACATGCCGTCGATAATTTCTTTGACTTTCGCATCGACACGAGCCATCGCTGTCTTGTTGCGGATGACGGTCGAAACCGCATCAATCACGTCTTCTGCTTTCAGCCCCGTTTCCGCATTCGCGGCAATGGAGAAGATAAGAGAATCAACGGTCGTCGGTTCGACATCCTTAGAAGCCAATTTGGTGAAATAGGCAACCTTGGCCGCAATGCGGGTCAAATCTTCGCGTTTGTGGGGCAATGCGTTGATCAGTGCCAAATAAACAAACTTGTCTTTCGCGTTCTTGTTGTCTTCCAGGGAAGCCAGAACTTTACGAATCTCGTCTGGGCTCTTGTGATACTTGGCAATCGTTTCGGCAATAGCCTTTTCCGCAATCTTGATCAGGGTTTTCGGATACTCTGCCATTGCCCACCGCTTGATGCCTGAAGGACGTTTGTCAGCCTTAAGCTGGCCTTCGGTAATGACATCGGGTGTAACGAAAGAATGGTTGGACAGAAGATCCCGAAGCTGGGCTTCTGTGATAACCTTGGTATAATCCTCGCTGACCTTTGCGCCAACTGCTCGGCTGGTCTCGGTCCATTGTTTTTCGGTAATGACATCCGGGGTGTTGTTGAACCGGATAATGCAGTCATCTACCGCAGTAGCAAGCTGTCCCTCAGTGATGACATCGTAGGTTCCCTGCCGGACCTGTGGCGAACTGGAAGTCGTGTCATTAACGTCTTCTTTGCCCTTACCAATCTGTTCATTGCTTTCGGTAATGCCTTTGTAGGTCTCGCCGGTTCGAGGGTGAAGGTCGATATCCTGCTTCATGAGCTGCTTTTCGGTAATGATATCGAGGTTTTCCTTCCCCGCCGCTGTTTTTAGGGTATTATCAGTTGTCATAGGTCCATTATTCTCCTTAACAAAGTTTTCTTTGAAAATTTCGATGAAAGCCTCCTCAGGCTTTTCCCGTATCAATTTTTGGATGTTTTCCGGAAATTGGCTGATGTGGGCGTACTTGAGAATAGTGTCTCCCCGAGCAATGGTTACGGATACCCCATCCTCAGCATGGGCAATGATAGCCTGGCGAGAATTTGGATCATTGGGATTTTCCAACGCCGTAAACGATTTTGTAATCATTTTTTTGCTCCTGGCGAGTCTTTTGACGGAATCAACTATTTCGCTCACTTTTCTTTGTATATTGGCGTGTCCCCCAGAAAAGTCCTTTATTTTATTTGATGAAATTTTGGGCAGGGTCATGGTTCCCATGCCACCCAAATCCTGAACCTGCGAAGAACCCGCTGCCTCCGGCGACGGAGTTATCGGGGCAGGGGCTTTGGGGAAGGTAGAAACGGGCTGCATAGGAGCCGGGGACGCTCCCTCCAAGACATTTGGTGAGACAAGGTTTCCATACCCCATTTCCATCAGTTCGTCCGTCGATTCTTGAATTTGAGCGATAATCTTTACGATGTCGCTGATGTACTCGACGGAAACCTGGTCTTTCTGTGCAAACATACTCTTGGCGACTTTTTCCAAGTCATCCATCGATTGCTTGAGAAGCTGGAGTTCTTTGACCCCGGCTGTTTTCTTCATTTGCGTGTCGTCGGTCTGGATTTTCTCAGACAATTTCTCGATGCTTTGCCGAAGCTGACCCAGCTTTTTTGTAACCTCTGGAACGTGCAAAATGCAAGTTACACCACAAGTATGACAAGCAGGATTAACAACAAACGAATTCTCCACGAATTTGAGTCCATAGTTATGCTCGAAAACAGGGTAATCGGAAAGTTTGAAGCTCTTGACATCATCTTTGGTTGAGCCACAAATTGGGCAGGTTTCGTCTAAATCACTTACACCGCTTTTGTGATACTCGCATTTATAGGCACCCGATACCTTCCTGTTTTTCTGATTTTTGATATGGCTGCAATATTCCGACTGATTGTGAGCTTTCCGGTGACAAACAGAACAAATACTATACTCGACACTACACCCCATACTTGTGTTTGACACAGCGAGATGATTAACACAGTAGGAGTGGTCTTCTTCAACTTCTATATCGTATACTGTTCCATTGAAATCAACTTCTTCTATTTTTTTGACCGGTCTTAACACAATATCTTTTGTAGAATGCCACCTCGCCGGACCAACCTCGTTTATTTTAGCCTGTTTATAAATAAGCTTTTCGCGTAAAGCTTGCGATGTTGTTAATCCAAAAATAACTTCGTGAACAGGTTTGTATCCCCATGTTCCTGTGTTTTTTCTAATTCTGTACCCTGTTCGTATTCCTATTTTTGATAATAGAATTCGCAATTGACTTGCTAAACCGGCAGAGACTATGCCGAATCCGTAGCTTTTAGACTTAACATTATATCCATCACCTTCCATAAACCCAGCAATAAGCGAGGATGTTTGATCTGTAGTCAAATCCATAAGTCTTTGATTCAACTTCTTTTTATCGCTGTATTCGCCGCATTTGTCGTAGAACCACTGTGCAATCTCTTTCCCATAGAGTGAAACTCTTGTTTGTGAAGCCTCGGGGTAAAAATTAACCGTAGGTTTATTCGATGTCGGGAATTCTTGGGACAATAATTCTTCACACTTAAATGCGAGGGTATCCCTTTCATTGTGTGAAAAATTGAATATCACGCCGTTTCTTTTTCCCTGTCGTTTATCATAACTACCTTCAGCAAGGAATAATCCGATAAGAAAAGCCTGTCCATCAGTAATATATTCTTTTTCTTTTTCGCAGAGATATCTCGGTTCAATAAGAAAATCACCTTCTTGTATCTCATTGGCTTTTATTTTCTGGATATACTGGTGCTGTATTTTTTCACCTCGTGTGTTATGTCCTTTTACAAATCTTCTCTGGAATGTTTTTACTGTTATTCTACTGTCTTTTTTCTCTGGTAGTTCCTCACCACATCCACAGGCACAAATATTAGGAAGTCTATAAACAAACAAATTGTGATATGATGTGCAAACGAGCGGTTGTTTAATCCCTTGAGCCTGTATCGACAGCATAGGGTAGGAATATCCCCTTTGCCTTATTCCAAGTACCTTCCTAATGTTTCCACGTCCAGATATGACATAATCACCATCTTCTATGTCGCAAATATTTTTTTCCGTTCCATCAGACATTAATACAGGAGCATCGCCAGGAAAGCATCCGACGATGTATCCTTCTTCAATGCCTCTGGCTAATTTCGGATAGGCGACTTTATCTACGCGGGCAATAATGAAAATGCCGCCTGCAGCCTCGTCATACCACGAATGAACCACATCACCTTTTGCCTTCTCTACGTCATCATTTTGGTGATTTGTAAAGATAGGTACGCCAGTAAATGTCGGGGAAGCGAGACGAAGTTGTTCGGCGCTGAAAGAGTCGCCGTTGTCGTTAGGCTCATCTTTTTTGATGGCGAAGATTTTCACGAAAAGGTGGTCAGGATACTTCGTCACTGCCGTGTTCAGGTCGAACCCGCCTAAATCCGAATCCTTAGTAGTCTGGGCAACTTTGATGTTGTCCATATTGAAGATAGTCCATGACTCAGGCTTATTGAGAGCCTGAACGGGAACGTGGTCAAGACTAATTGTTGCGGTCTTAAGAAATGCCATGTTTTTCCTTTTTTGTATTCTGAGCGTATGTCTCGCTGAACTCGTATTGTTCCCGAGTCCAAGGTCGCTGCATCTGGAACGAAAGGTGTTGCCATTCTTTTGACACCAGGCTTTTCTGTTCCGGAGTAAGCGGGAGGTCAAGTATGCCGTCCTGGTTCTGAATAGTAAGCGTCTCACCGTCGAAGCTGATTTGGCCTTGAACAGGAGCGGCAATTTGAGCCGTTTTCTTGCGGGCTGCGATAATAAGTTTAGGCATGTTATCCTCCTGCAATCTCGACGGGTCGAGCTCGGTCACCGCCAGACTGGTTCATCTGCTGGGTCATGGTATTGGCGGGAGCGCTGGGATTATTGGTGTCCCATAAATTTTCCCGGCTCGCAGCGTTCTCGTTTATGCCGTTGTCTTTGAAAATAACAGGGATGTCAGTGGGATTGACGACAAGAGGATAACGGAAGTTTCCCATGTAAACCTCGAACCGTCCAAGAACGACATTGAAGACCACGCGACCGTTCGGAATCGGGACGTTTGAATAATTTTTCGGTTCTTGCATATCGATGGTTTCGGTCCCTATCGACAGACCATCTCCTACAGACCGAGCTATCTTGGAATATTTTTTTGTGGCTATAATTTTCATGGGTTCTCCTTGAACTTGACCGGTGAGGTACGCGAGGGATTTGCAGTATTCTTTACCTTTAACGTTTATCTTGTGCCATGAGAAAGCCAATTGAGTGTTTGCGATCTGATCCCCCGGAGTAAACGCATCGGTCGTTGGGGCGTACCGGACAGGGTAGAATTTTTGTCCATCGGGCTGTGTAAATGCCATGCTATCAATGATGCCGTCGATTTCCATGCCGTTGTTTTGCAGGATTTCCTGGGCCTTACTTAACGCCATATTGTGGTTGGCGAAGTACCCGTTTTCGTCCAGGCCCGCAGCCTTCATTTCGTCATTGGCTTTGCGCCGTACCTTTTTGTCCAGTTTTACGGGCGGTGATGCTGCATGTTTCCTGTCGTACTGTGCGGTCTTGATCACTTTCATTTTTGGTCCTCTCAAGGTTCTCAAAAATTAAAATGCAACAACTCTCACCGAAAATCCTTTGAAATTATCCCTTAACATGTCGGGGAATCTCGATGCCCTGGAGGTCCATCAGTGTGTACGGCGGGGCTTCTTTAGGAAATGGAACAGCCCATTTGTCGGAAGCGTGGCTAAACGCGGCTTTGATTGTGGAGAAATATTCTCCGCTGGGAGCATAAATTTTCTTCTCGGGGTCTTTGGGGAGCTTCTTAATTCCTGCAAAAAACATCTTTTTGAGGTCTTCAGTTTCGGCGGGGCCAACGACCACGAAATAGTCGCTGTCCGTCGTATAGTCATGTCCTTCCCAGCGCATGTAAGACATCGCCCCCAGGTCTTTGTCGAACCTCTTTTTGAGAGGAGCGGATTTCTCACCATAGTGCTCAACCCATTTGATGCCTCGATCTTTGATGCGTTTTTTATGTTTTCCTTCTGGCAAAGCTGCTTCTTTTAGTTGGTGCCGGTATTGTGCCAGGTTAAACTTGTCCATTCTATGTCCCTATCAGAATTAATTGTCCCAGGTTCCCCTCTAACTCTTTTACGACAATTTTTGTTTCCTCCGGCCATGGAGAATCCTTATCGCCGGTTCGAGCAAAAGCGAGCTTAATCAACTCTTCGTTATCCTTACTATTCTCAGCCGCCTTCTTATAATCCTCCGCAGCATCCACAATATTCTTGTAAATCATATCCCGAACTTCTTCCGGGTTATCTGTTACCGCGTCCTCTTTAAACCGTAGGATTCTCCATCCCACATTGGCAAGCTTTTGGTCTCGGATTTGGTCCCGTTCCTGTGAATCAATCCGCTGGTGCCAAACGTTCCCGTCTGCTTCGACTCCGACCCCGATTTTGGGATAGGCAAAGTCGATCAAGAATGGACGTTCTTCGCCAGGGACTTTTACCTGGTACTGTCCAAAAAGTTTGTACGGGACTTCAAGCTGTGTCAGTAATTTGTACATCTGCTGTTCCAACTTCGTCAGTTTAATCATTCGAGGTGGGGGAGCTTGAGCATGCTCTTGTTTCTTGTTTTTACCACGTTTGGTGATTTTCGGGGCCGCTGCAGCTGTCGCGCCCATTCCGCCGGGTACTCCGCCAGTAGCTCCACTCATACCGCCCATCATTTCGCCACCAGGTGCTCCACCGGGAGCTCCGCCCAGGCCAACCGGAGGTGCCATGCCGCCCTCCGGACCCATCGGTCCACCGCCACCGAGTCCACCCATGCCACCGAGTCCACCCATGCCACCCATCGGTCCACCCGCACCGCCCGCTCCACCTTTTTGTCCCATCATCATTCCGGTCGCAGAGACCATCTGCTGTTCTTCGCGAAGTCGTTGAATTTCCGTGTCATAGTCCAAATCGAGTTCTTCAAGAATGCATTGAGCACTGACAAAGCTTTTGTCGTAGCCTTGCATAAGAATTTGAATGTAGTTGGATTTGTCACGCAGCCGCATGTCATTCCACTTGATTTCAGGGTATATGTATTCGGTGTCGCCACTGTTTTTGCTTTCTTCTTTGTCAACGAAACCTTGCATCATTGCAACCGGAAGGAAAATGTAAGCTTCCACCCATTCCTTAAGAATGTTTCGCCAATTTTCGAGTCGCCGAATAAGGCTTTCCACACCAACTTGGGCAGAGTTGTATCCTGCCATTTCGCCGTTCAACAAAGCTTGGTTCAACATCATACCGTCAAGAATTTCTTTGCCCAGTTGTTCGAGCTCTTGGGTAAGATTGTGAATTTTTCCCGTATTACCAACAATAAAAGGTCTGCCGTGAAATCTGACAATCAACAGATTATTGGGCACAGAGAAACACCACACTTTTCCTGCGTAAGGAATACGATCAATACTGGTGACTTCTCTTTCATTTATTGATTTAATATCTGACCAATAGACTCTATATGTTTCTCCTCTTTGCTTCGTTTCGTTGCCTTTATCGAATCCTAATTTTGGCGAGAAGCCAAGCCGGAATATAATCTCACATACATCATCACCAAGTTGTTTAGACGCGGTAGTATATTTGAATTTATTGCCGTTGAGCATGGCGGCAGAATCACCATCTCCATCCATCATTGCATCAAATAGAATTTGTAGATGTTTTTTGGGGAGATTCAAAATCCAACGAGGTATTTTCTTCCCTCTACATCCTATCCCGAATTCTTCCGCCATATATCGTGATATCTCAACAGAATTGATTATAAATGTGTTAACAGGAACAAACCCTCTTTCGTCTTTATGTGTAGAATAAGAACTGTAAACCTTACGAACAATATTCTCAATCTTGCCATAACAGGGTTGGTCACTTTTTTGCGTTATCCCCATTGCTTGAATCTTTTTATCTTCGGACAATCCACGGTTGCTCTCTATCTTGATGTGTCCCTCCGATAGGAAATACCCTGCAAATGTCAGAAATTCATCAAGTGACAGGTGAGATAATTTTTCTATTTTTTGATAAGGAAGGACATCGGGAGTTGCTCCATCCCAATCTACCTGTGAAAGGAATTTGTAATGTCTTTTCATATCTTGAGACATCACGATTTCGTAGTTATGTTTCAGTGATTTACGAGTAAACATTCGGTGGTTTGGAGTAACGGGTATATTCATGCATTTACTTCTAAAGTTGTACAGACCGCCATATACATCTGAATCGTAATCATATTCATACCGTTCAATATAGTTGTGGAACTCCATTTTTCCAGTGTTAGCGTTGTAGGTTGCAAGTTTATCCGATTCTTTCACTTCCCTGTATGTTCTCCATCCGTCTGGTGTTAAAACTTGCACATTGTCATCGTCTGGAAAACAGGCACCGTACCATTCATATTCGAAGGCGTGGTGTGTGACAATGGTAAGGTTCGGGTCATTAGCAACCGCAGCGAGCTGTGAGACAACATCGGCAATAGCTGCATCATCGGCAGGACGCTCTGCATCCCCGACCTTAACGACGCGAATGGGAAGAATCAACCGTTCCGCCACAATCCAGTTGGCGGTCATAATTTTGGTTTTGTATGCGAGTACCGTAAACAATCGGCGAATCAAAGAGATACCGTAGGTTCCATAGGGGCTCGCATTGTGTTTGAGATGACTAATGCACCGTGGGGATAGAGGGATAGGTTGTCCAGAAGCAACTAACTCGACAATTTTCGGGTCGAGGCGCTCGTAGATATGTCGCGGCTGTTTCCGCTGAACGATAGCCCGCAACTCGTCGTCGGGCATCAAGGCATAGGCCGGCTCGCCCGCAATCATGCTGTCTTGGACGACGACGAAATCGGGGTTAAGTACACGGATTTTCCCGAAGGAACCATCAGGGTGGTTACATTGTTCGGATTTGCCATGTTCCTTGACGAAGCCTCTGCCTCCGCATTTGGGGCATTTAATTTCGAGGAATGGGAAAACGTCGCCCAGCATGAAGTATTCGTGGCTGATGTAGCTGAGCCATTTGTTCAATTCGAGTTTCTTGACGAGCTTTTCGTAATATCGCAGGATTTTCCGGCTCTTACACTCTAGCTTAAACCCGTTCATTGGGAAGTTGGCGTAGAAGTCAATGCCTGCCCCTACTTTGGGTTCGTTCTCATAATAAAATCTGGCCCACTGGTAGGTTTCTTTTCGCTTGGCAGGAATTTGCCAGTTTTGTGGCGTGTGAATGGGGGAGAAGAACGCGGGTTGGGTTTGTGTTACAGAAGCTCCCGATCCCATATACTGTGCGTACTTGGTAATCGGAACATAGGCAGTGTCGCTATGAGCGTATTTGCTTCTGGACTTGAGGCCGGAAGTTGTATATCCTCCATTTGCGTTAACCACACGTTGCCGGTTGGTCGCGCTTCGGTCAGGCAAAATCATTCTGATTTGGCGAATGGGCATGTGAAATTCCTTTCCCTAAAAACTATACATCCTCCAGGCAGAGAAAGTCACACGCATTTTGTACAGCAATCTGCCTTCGGATTTTATTAATATAATCGTCTTTTGGGGAAGGAGAAGTTTCGTTTACTTCATCGTCATCCGAAGGATCGGCCATTTGTTTGAACTCATCGCTCATAAAAGTTTCTTTTATTTTGGGCGTTTCGACTTTAATGTGATTGGGCTTTTCTTTGCGAGCCGCAAGAACATCGAGCTGCCGAATGAAGGTATCGCCGGATTGCTGTCCCTGTGGATCGGGCCCAAGTTTTACCGTACTGGTGTCGATGGGATGTGCGTTGTCGTACCCACAGGACGAACACCGGGTTTGGCCTTTGGGTAGAATACTCCCGCAGCCTTGACATTTTTTGATTGTCTCTTTGGGAACGTACTTCTTTTTAGGGTGCATCGGGTCTTCCGATAGCGGTTGGATAGGCTCTATCGGGGAAAAGGGTTTAATTTGGGCTTCCGCTCTCTTTTTTTTTTTAGAGCAGGAGAGAACCAGGTTGACTCCCGTTTCCGATTTTTTGCCGTGTTGTTTCTCATATTCTTCTGCCACTTCTTGCTTAGCACCGAACCAGGATTCGACCGAACCATCCATGTCCTCCGCATTGTGATGGTCTTTGACGGGAGTCAGGGGGTCGGTTCCACCGTAAGAAGATGGGTTGTGTTTGGTACGAGCTTCTTTGTCGTCAGCTTCTTTGGTAGTTTCCGACGCTACTTTTACTTCCGGATTTTTCTGATCGTCTTCTGTCCAATCAAACGGGGCGAGGTCTTTTTCTTCCTCAGCTCGTTTTGCTTGCATCCGCGATTCCATACTCCCGTATTCAGGTAGCCGGGGTTTCCGTTTCTGGCCCGGTTTCAGTTGGTAGTTGTTTTGTTCCGGGATATTTTTGTCCACCTCAAACCGTTTCTGGATATATCCACCGACCCAGTTCCCGTCCTTGTCGCGGTATGGCTGGGAATACTTGTCCATAATGGTGTTGCGCCAGATAGATTCCCAGTCGATGTTCCAAATATCTCCCACTTGTAACCCAAAGCCTTTGTTGCGTTCTACCAAATGCCAGTCGGAAATCGGTTGGCGGGAGAATGGGTCAACGCGAACCTGGCCTGGACCCCACATAATCGTGTTCTGGAGGGTCTGATGCTGGGCGTACTTTTTTAGATTGAATTTTTTACCAGAGACCGAGGCTTTGGCAGATTTCTCAATCGCCGCATTGGTCTCTTCAACTATCTTTTTAATTTCTGTGTTCATGGACCCACCTTTACTGAAAGTAGCAGGAATCTCTAGCTCATTTTGGGCTACATCCCCCGAAAGCACTTCAAAGAAATTGGCAACCTCTTTCCATTTGTCCGTTTCGGTCATTCCGGTCTCGTAGTAGCGATACAGGAACTCAGCCAGGGCATTTTTACCAGCTTCGCCCGAAACATGATCATACAATTGGTCCTTAGCCGTCTGCTCATCCACTTGGTCCAGCCATTGCTTGAGTTGGCCTGGATCTTGAAATTGCTGGGCTACAGGCGATGCCGGGTTCTCCGTCGTTTCTTGGGACGGCATGTCCAATCTTGGGTCCGTCCCTAACTCGTCCACCATCGGGCCATCCATCATCTGGGCTTTACGAAGGTTAAAAACCTTACGCGATGCCGCTGCCCCCATTCCCACTTGTTGGCTTTGTTCCATCGATTGGCCGTAGCCCTGGGCCTGTTGGGCGACGTTCTTTACCTCTTCCATGAGCTGGTCCCCAATCTGGGCTTGCTGTGATAACTGTTGAGCCATTTCCACGATCTCGTCGGGGTTGTCTGGCACCTTCATGCCATTCGTCTGAATGAGTTGAATGGCACTGGCGATTTGTTGAGGATCATAAGCACCAATTGGCATTACTTTTCTTGCTCCGTAATCGCATCAAACAATCGGTTCACCACATCCTTTGAACTAAAACTTCGTCCGCTGTTTTTCCAGGACGTATCTTTCTGGTTGCGACGCGCCTCATTTTCTTCGCTGACTTTTTCACCGGCTGTCTTTTCCGGAATTCGCTCGTAATCGCCCTGATCGAAGATACTCATGCCCTGTTGCGGAAGATTGAATTTCGAACCTCCCAAAGGAGAAAGAGACGAAACGCTTGCACTGGAAGCTTTTCGCTGATCAGTGGACTGCAATTTTTCCACCAAATCATCCATTCGTTGTTTTTCAGCAATACGTTTGTTCTCCGCAACACGCTCTTTTTCTTGTCGTGTTTGGGATTGAGTGTCAGGGATATTCTTGGGGTCCGAATCCCAGATGGAGTTGCCGGTAACGCTTTTGATCTGCTTGGACGGCCCGCCAATGTCGCTTACAGTGCCCGTCCGGGCGGAGGCAACGGATTTGGACGAAGCCATCGTGTCGTGATGATCGAGCTTGCGGGACTTCATGTCCTCGGGGGTTACTTCCTGTTTGCCGGATGCCTTTTTTTCTTCGGGCTTGATTTCATCGGGCTGGTCAAAAAGGAAGTTGATTGTATGCTGGTCTGACATTTTCTGGATCATTATTTGTCTCCGTGAACGATCTTATAGAGTTGGTCGATGAGGCCCGACGATTTGGAACTTTTAATCATCTCATGGATGGTTTCCGCTTTACGAGGAGCCTTCTTCTCGGTCACCCCGCCCTGTTGTTTTTTACCGCTCGCTGGAGCCCCGTAGACCGCCTCAAGGTTATCTTGTTGCATCCCGTTTGCTTCTTCCATAGCTTTTTCGGCAGCAAGGTTTGCAGAAGTAAAATCAATAATCCATTTGCCCGCGTCGTTTTTAGCCCCGTTGAAATGGAGCCCGAACGACTTCTCTACGCCACCAACCATATCTTTAAGCTCGGAATCGGAAAGCGCCTGGGCATTCCCATAGTGCTTGTCCGGTATGATTACCTGAACGGTTTTTGTCCCATCGGAGGTAATCTCAATCCTGGCCATCTGGTCTTTGAACTCCATCAGGCGACGGCCGGGATATCCCAATCCTTCCAGTTTCTTAAAAACGAACTCTTTAATACCATGTTGAGGACTGGACTCTTCTTTGGCTGGGAGCTGCTGGCCATCATCCGCCCCGGCGGATTCGGTTTCCGTTTGGTCGGGCTCATTGGGCTGGGTAAAAACGTGTTTTACCATTTCGTCACGGTCATCAGGGGAAAGACCTGGTGTTTTCGCCATGTCCAACCCCTGATCCAACTGTGACTTCTCTTCCTGTCCAGACTGAGAGCTGTAGGAATCGCCATAGCCTTGAGCCAATGGGTTCGTATATTGCTGTGCTACCATTAACCGAGCTTTACCAGCAGGCACAAGTGGCATAGTTATCTCCTATGACTGAATTATAGGGAACTTATCGTTTTGCGAACATGAGATCGACGTATTCAGCAGGATAAACTTTTTTCCACTCGTCCATTTTGGCCTTGCGTTCGGATTCATCGGTCAGGTTACTGATTTTGATGAACTTGAAAACCGATGCGGCTTTGCCACACTGGCAGGGTTTCTTTTCTTCGGCTTTCGCGTCGGATTTTTTATCTTCTTCGGCTTTCGGATCCTGCATGTTGTTATTCTTCTTCTCGCCTTCCCATTCCGGCTGACCGCTCGACGGGGCTTCGGTTTTCTCGGTCTTGTTTTCTTTGACCGTGGCCTTTACCACATCGTCTTTCTTTTCGGTCGCGGATGGCTTTACCGATTCACCCTTCTGGTGAAGAGGCTCAGGATCCAACTGTCCGCTGGACGGAGCTTCGTCGGCTTCTTTTTCGGCAACCTTGACCTCGGGCTCAACTACCGCAGCGGTTTTAACAACCGGAGCACTGGCAGCAGCCTTTTTCTGGAGGTGGTCTTCGACGATTTCTTTCAGCGTCCGTCGAGGTTTCCCTGTTGGAATTCTGTTCGTGATCAATTGCATTTTCTTTCTCCTTGTAAACTGGAAAAACGATTCATTTTTATCTAATAAGGAAAAACCTTAAAAACTCCTTTGTAAAATCCACTGTTTAACCGATGCCGCTTTCGCTTCCGGTGCCGGAGGCAGCGTTGCAGGAGTTGTACCTGGTGCTGGAGCCGGAGCTTCTGGAGCCTTGCCCGCTCCGTTCAACTTTTTTGCGAAAACATTTATGGCTTTGGCGATTTCCTGAATGAGAGCTTTTTGTTGGTCCGTTAACTTACCGATATCGATGTTGGGTTCAACTGTAGGGTTGACCAGTATCTTCATAGCGGCGGCTTTCACCGGCTCGCGAATAATGTCGCTTACGGCGGCAATTGTGTTCTCGTCGAGCTGCGGAATATCTGCGGCCGGAGCTGCGGCCGGAGCTGCGGCCGGAGCGGATGCAGGAGCTGCTGCCGGAGCTGCACCAGGAGCCACACCAGCGGATGGACCTGCACCTTCCTGTCCGAATGGTCCTTCTTGGGGCACCGCCCGGCCAGAACGAATGTAATCTATAGCTTTAACAAGAGACTGGAGCGGCATAATAAGGTCGGTAGCCGGTAACTTTGCTCCTTTGCTCCACCACTGATGGTGAGCTGCGACATAATTATGCACAGCATCCGTTGCCTGGTCAACCATCTGTATAGTGCTTTTGTCCTTCGTTTGCTGTCGTTCATTTGTCAGTTGATTTCCTATTTGGCTAAGATTTGCATAGAAGCGGTTGTAAATCGCTTTGAAAAGCTGTTCAGGGGTCCGCTGCGGCATTTTGGGAGCTGTGGCTGGTTTTTTCGATACAGGTGCTTTCTGATTTTGGTTCTGAGCGGCTGCGTCGCCTTTAAAATCGAACATCTGCTGCGTCCCGCCACCGTTTTGTAGAGTCAGGGGGTTGTCTTTTTTGCCCCAATTTTGGAGGGTTTCTACACTTCCAGGAGCTTTACTGATTTGGTCATAGACTTCGCCCGCGTATTTGATGAATTCGGCGTAGTTGAAAGCATTTTTGCCTTTACCTTTCGCCGGTACGGGTATCCGTTGCATCCGGTTTACCATATTCATAACCGTCCAAGCAAGATTTTTAAGTTCGCCCAGACTGTCCATAACACGCTGTTTGATATTCGATGCGGAGTTTTGCCCCCACGTAAAAGGGTTCCACCACCGACTTCCCGGCTTCAATGCCGTTTTCAATAGTTCATCCGATGCTGACGCAATTTTTTCTGCGAGCTCTTTCTGTCCGGAACTGGCAACCTGGCTAGAAAGGGAAACCAAGTCAACCGCCGCATCAACCGCTGCGTGGCGAAATCGAGAGCCGCCTTCTTCCATCGTAATGTAAACTGCATTCTCAAAAGGGATACCTCTCGCAACTTTTTCATGGACGGCGTTGTTGAAGAACTCGCGTTCCTGATCAATCCACGCCTGTGTCTCTAAGTCGCCCGATGCCATCTTCAACATCTCCACATCTTCTCCCGCGTACTTGTCCCATTTACTGTCATTTTCATTAATGGAAGCGAGATACTCTTTGTGACATTCGGACCAGACCTCTTGGGCGGGCATGTTTTTGTTCTCGGTTCGCTTGGTGCGATAACAGTTATCCCAGCACCGCCGGTTCCGAATCCAATAGCCCTGAATACCTACATACTGTGCGGTTTTGAGGCCAAGGATGTTATTCATGATTTGGGTAGTTCGGTCGGCCTGTTTGGACATCCCCAACTTTTCCAAGCTGTCACCAATGTCTTTGAGACGGATTAAAATTTGGTCCATTTGATTTCCCTTTGAATTACGGAACTATTCTCATTTTGGGTTTAAACTTCCTGTTCACGAATAAAAAATCCTCGATTTGGCTGAGGATAAACGCTCGGATGTCTCTTACACTCCTGTCATAACAGACCACGATAGTATTGCCGGTCGATTCGGATACGAATCTCCCGTGGGGCTCGACAATCCTCTCAATATGGTTCCCTTTTCTAGTTCGATAAAAAATCCTGATTACCTCGTTGTTTTTTTCCGCCCATCGAACGGCTGCAGGAACGTTGTTGCCGAACTCTGGTATCTCTTTTTCCTTCGGTTTCTTTTGGGGCTTCGGTTGAATCTCGGGCTCAGACTCAATAGGCGGGGCAACTTCTGGGCTTTCAACGTCCTCCGGCTTCTCTACTTTCATCGGTTGGCCTGGAGGCGGGCCTAACGGAGTTGCCAATTCGTTCTCTTGATCGTCTTCCAGTATCTTCGCCAAATCTTGCTGCCGAATAACCGGTAACTGCTCATCCATCGTTTGTGGATCGTAAGGATTGTCTAAGGACGTAGTATCTATGGGCTCTTGCAGCGCATCCGTCTTTGCCTGGGCAATCACAAACAGCCTATTGTAGTTGAAACTGCGTATTTTTCTCATTATTTGTTATAGATTGCATCGCCCGTGGTGTTTCCCCTTTGAAAATGTCCAAAAAAAAGCACAGATAAGAGTCTGTGCTTTTTTATAGTTATGAACTACCCCATACT
>Ga0172364_10000732_pt1 | contig 24121 bp, 22 predicted proteins | sample LakKivSesite10cm_FD_114545 | JGI IMG/M metagenome (GOLD analysis project Ga0172364, IMG submission 114545) | Sediment microbial communities from Lake Kivu, Rwanda - Sediment site 10cm | ecosystem: Environmental > Aquatic > Freshwater > Lake > Sediment | place: Rwanda: Western Province, Lake... | reverse complement strand
GGAATTCCTGAATAAAATGATGGCAGATTTCATGAAGAACTCTGACTTTCCCAAACCGGCGCAGGGGGATAGGCCGGCTAATCTACAGTCCGGTCAGATGCCTGATATGAGCTCAATGCCTCAGGGAATTCCACAGGCCACAATGTTCCCTGGGTCAGGTGATGCTGATCCTAAAGCAAAAACTGTCTGGATGAAGGATGATAAAGGAGGTCTCCGCCCTGTAATAGTTACACTGGGAATTGAGAACGGATCAAAAGTTGAGATCGTTTCCGGGCTGAATGAAGGCGATGAAGTTGTTATTTCAATGTCGGGAGGAAAGAAGAAAGAGAGCACATCCAGAAACATGGGTCCGGGAGGTCCGATGCCATTCTAAACGACAGATAATCAGCGTTTAATAATATGAACCATGAATAATATAATAATAGAGATAAAAGGAGTCCGCAAGGACTACCATGTTGGTGAAGTGACTGTACATGCACTTCGCGGTGTCGATCTCAAAATAGAAGAAGGCGAATTCGTGGCGATCATGGGAGTAAGCGGATCAGGCAAATCGACTATGCTTAATATCCTGGGTTGCCTTGACAAACCGACACACGGAGAATACCTTCTTGATGGTGTTGATGTTCATACACTCAATAAGGATGCAACTGCCAGGCTCCGCAATAAAAAGCTGGGTTTTGTATTCCAGGCATATAACCTGCTGCCGAGAACCACTGCTCTTGAGAACGTTGAGCTACCACTGTTTTACAACAGCAAGGTTGGATCGCGTGAGCGTAAGGAAAAGGCGGTCAACGCACTTGATGCCGTAGGGCTGGCCGACCGTATGCATCACATGCCGAACCAGCTATCCGGTGGACAGCAGCAGAGGGTTGCCATAGCCCGTTCGCTGGTAAACGACCCTGTACTGATCCTTGCTGATGAACCTACAGGTAACCTTGATACACGCACCTCATTTGAGATCATGGATCTGTTCCAGGATCTCAATTCAAAGGGAAGGACGATTGTCTATGTTACGCATGAACCCGATATTGCAAGGTTTGCAACACGCAACGTCATTTTCAGGGATGGTAAAATACAGCGCGAAAGTATCGTCAACGACAGGCTTTATGCAAGAGATATACTGGCAACCATGCCTGTTGAAAATATTGAAGAGTTTGATGCTTGATAAATATTTAAGATTATGAACCTGACAAATCTGTTCAAAATAGCAATAAGAGCCTTGTTCAGAAATAAAATGAGAGCATTTCTGACAATGCTCGGAATAATAATTGGAGTAGCCTCTGTTATAGCCATGCTAGCAATAGGAGAAGGTTCCAAGAGAAGCATAACCGAGGAGATGTCATCAATGGGAACAAACCTTGTGATGATAATGCCCAATTTCCAGAGGCGGGGCGGTGTGAGTCTGGGTGCATCGGGCTCAATGGCACTGAAATACAGCGATGTAACCGCAATAAGGAATGAAGCTGCATCAATTTCTTCTGTTTCACCTTCTGTAAATGCAAACGGACAGGTGATTTATGGAAACCAGAATACCCAGACTACGATTTATGGAGTAAGCGAAGAGTATCTCGAAATAAGGAAGCTTGAGATAGGGAGCGGGAGGATCTTCAACGAAACAGAAGTCAGAAGTATGGCAAAGGTATGCATCCTTGGTCAGACAGTCGTTGAAAATTTATTTGGAGAAGAAGCAGATCCTGTCGGACTGAGCATCAGGATTAAAAATCTTCCTTTTGAAATTATTGGAGTGCTGAAAGATAAAGGTGAAAGCGGAATGGGACAGGACCAGGATGATATGATACTGGCACCCTATACAACTGTTCAACGACGCCTGGCAGCTATAGATTATATAAATGGTATTTATTGCTCGGCAGTAAGCGAAGAAAAAAGCGCCGCTGCCATTGAAGAGGTGGAAGAGATACTCAGGAGAACCCATAAGCTGAAGGAAACAGACGAGAATGATTTCAGGGTGATGTCACAGTCCGAATTGCTTGAGACCGTATCTTCAGTTACAAATATCATGAAATTACTGCTCGGAGCCATTGCGGGTATTTCGCTCCTTGTTGGCGGAATTGGCATCATGAACATCATGCTCGTTTCAGTGACAGAACGTACTCGCGAGATAGGACTTCGCATGTCAATCGGAGGCAGGGGAAAGGATATCCTGAGGCAATTCCTTGTTGAGTCAATGATGTTAAGCATTGCAGGCGGAATCTTCGGAATAATATTCGGTTATCTGATTGCAAAGCTTGCAGGTACATTGCTTGATATGCCGCCGGTAGTTGCCTCAGGTTCTGTTCTTCTTGCATTCGCGGTTTGCTTCGTTATCGGTGTATTCTTTGGATGGTATCCTGCCAGAAAAGCAGCAAATCTGAATCCGATTGATGCACTGAGGTACGAATGATGAAATTGTTACTGATCACGGAATTAGTCATACATTCCTGATATTTTAATTAAATTCGTGGTAATCAAAAGAAGGACAATGAATAAGAAAACAAAAGACAGAATATTCAAGATTATTCTCCATCTGCTGGTGTGGGCTTTCATTCTTGGATTACCCCTGTATTCAGCTAGAAGACTGGACCTGGATAACAGATTTCTTTTGATATACTACACATTTACAAGCATTAACGGTCTGATCTTCTACATTAATTACCTTGTTCTTGTTCCAAAGCTTTTCTTTCAGAAGAAGAAATACAGGTATTATTTATCTGCCCTGGCACTTGTGGTTTGCTTCTATTTTGTGTCAGGTGTTTTCAACAGATTACTATTTGATGATACACCAGGGAAGAGTCCCTCTGAACAGTTTAACAGGCCGCCTGATAACAAGAGAGGTCCCGGACCTCCCCGCGGCGGTTTTATAAGAGGAAGACTTCCCTTTGGAAATGCACATTTAATGGGATATTCTTCATCGGCTCTCTTCATAGTGTTTTTCTCACTTGGCCTTAAAGTACTTGAACGTCAGTCACGCATCGAAAAGCTGCAGGAGGAAATGGAAAGGGCAAAACTGAATTCAGAACTCGCATTCCTGAAAAACCAGATCAGCCCTCATTTTTTCTTCAACACCCTAAACAACATTTATTCCCTTATCGGTATCAATGCAGACGATTCACAGAAAGCTGTCCTGAAGCTATCAAAGCTCATGAGGTACCTGCTATATGACTCGGAACAGGGTAATACAAAACTGAGCCAGGAGACAGAGTTCATGAATAATTATATAGACCTCATGAAGCTCAGGATGAGTGATAAAGTCACGCTTTCAGTCTCTTTTCCGGAGAAGCATGAAGATCTAAGTATTCCGCCGCTGCTTTTTGTTCCGTTTATTGAGAATGCTTTCAAACATGGAATAAGCTACCGCGAAAAATCTTTTATAGATATCAGCATGCTTGCAGGCCTGGATTCAATAACATTTAAATGTGTCAATAGTAAAGTGAAGAAAAACGGGGACAACGGTACGAAAGAAAATCCGGGCATAGGTCTTGAAAACGTAAGGAAAAGACTGAGCCTGCTTTATCCGGGAAAACACGATCTGAAAATAAATGATTCAGATAAATCATTCGAAGTACTCCTGTTCATTAATCTTGCCTGATGATAAAGACCATAGCCATTGACGATGAACCTCTTGCACTTCAACTTATTACAGGTTATATTAAGAAGACTCCCGGATTAAAGCTCACCGGCAGGTTTGACAATCCCATTGATGCATCAGAATTCCTTTCAAATAATCAGGCTGACCTTATATTTGTGGATATACAGATGCCTGATCTTTCGGGTATAGAATTTACGAGGTTAATTGAAAAAGGACCGAAAGTGGTTTTCACCACTGCATACGAAAAATATGCCATTGAAGGCTACAAGCTCGATGTTGTAGACTACCTGCTGAAACCCTTCAGCTATGAGGAATTCCTTGCAGCAGTGCATAAGGCACAGAAGCTTATAAGCCTTGAAAGAAAGGCTTTGCAGAAAGTGGAAGCCAATGAAGATTTCCTGTTCCTTAAATCAGACTATAAGATCAGGAGGATCAATTTCAACGATATACTTTATATTGAAGGGCTGAAAGACTATGTTAAAGTATATATTCAGAATGCAGTAAGACCGATCCTCTCACTATCGACAATGAAACTTATTGAATCAAAGCTGCCGGCTTCGAAATTCATGAGGGTTCACAGGTCATTCATCGTAAACCTTGAGAAAATAGACACTATCGAACGAAGCAGGATCGTATTCGGTAAAACCTATATCCCCGTTGGCGAACAATATAAAGATAAGTTCCAGGAATTCCTTGATAAGAATTTTCTGTAGCTGACCCCCGTCCCGCCCCGGGCAGGACCCCCCTGAAGGGGGTTAAATCTCTGGATATATGCATATTGTCAATATATCCACGTATTAGCCCCCCTTCAGTGGGGGTGGGGGGTTAATAGATTGGTTTCAAATGAATTGCAAATCCATTATTAGCTTTGACTTCAGCATTATAGATACTTCTGCTGGTAATCTCCATCCTGTCAATCCTTACATGCGTCCTCGTATTCACTGAAGGATCATCAGAATATATTGAAGCAGAATATTTTACTGCAGGATCCAGAAATGAAAAATTGATCCTGAATATTTTTGGCTGATCTCCGTTAATCCCGCCGATAAACCACTCTTCACCTTTTCGCCTGGCAATCACACCATATCTGCCTATTTCAGCATAAAGAACCTTTGTATCATCCCAGACAGTCGGGACATTATCGAAAAATTCTAACTCGGGTTCACTGCCAATATAATTTGTTGTGCCCCAGAGACCATCGTTTTTCTCAAGGTCAGGTGCAGCTTTATCATACCAGTAAAGGAATTGCAGCGGACTGAAAATGCAAACAGCCTTTGCAAGCTGTGAGGCATGCGATCCCATCTTCTTTTCCACTCTCTCGTTGAAATAGCAAATAGTATTGTCACCCTGACCGGCCAGCATGCGCGTGAACATCGTTATTAGCGTATGACTGTTTGAAGGGCTTTCCTCATCGCCCCTTATTCCCTCCATTGTAAGAAAATTCGGATATGTCCGGGAGAAACCTGTCGGCCTGTATTCATCATGTACATCTGCAACCATCTTATACTGAACCGCTTTTTTGATTGACTCGTGAAGCCAGCTTGTGGCATCCTGGGTACCCACCTGAACGAATCCGAATTTTATGCCGGCAATTCCCCAGTCACTGTATAACGGAAGAAGTTCATCTATCTGTTTTTCAAGCGCCCTGCGGTTAACATAAAGAAGAATGCCGATCCCTTTTGATTTTGCATAGCTTATTACATCCTTCAGATCCAGCGGGCCTTTCGAGCGTGCCGGGTCCAGGTTCACAGCTCTCGCATCAGATGCATCATTGTTTTCGGGGCCATACCATCCTGCATCAAATTCTACATACTGCATATTATGTGAAGAGGTAAAATCTATTGCCGCTTTTGCACCAACAGTAGTTAAAGTAACTTCGCGAAGCGCTTTTCCCGGCCTGATCCAAGAGACATCTTCTATCTCGCAGGGATCGTTAAGGTTCAGAAGAATGTAGTTTTTTTCAAGCAGGTCTCCCGGATTCTTACCTATCATTATCACTCTCCAGGGAGACTGAAACGGCAGCTGTTTCCTGACTTCGCTTCCAAGCTTTGTTCTGATCCCTGTTTCGGCAGATGAATCAGCCTCAAACTTCATCCTTGCATAATCCACCAGCTTTGCCTCGGCAAGCGCAATGATCAGTGAGGAGTCTATCTCGATAACAAGAGGTCTCTCACAACCTTTATCAATTGCGGAAAGAGGTACATGAGAATATTGTGCCTGAGCTCTCGGGGCAGACCATGCATTATGATCGGAGAGGAACCTGAATACAATTTCTTCATCTGTAACTGTCAATGAATCAAGTCCTCCCTGTTCGGGAAATTCACAGGCAAATGCAACGCCTTCATTATAAGCCCTGCAGACAACATTCAGTTTTGTCCCATTGTTTTCCATAGAAATTCTGACCTGATTGTAATTCTCGGGGATTTTACTTCTTTCACCGAAATTGTTTGTCCACTCATTGCTGATCGTTTCAGTTTCGGTTTTAATGATTCTGAAATTCTCAAAGGGAAGATTCTGACCTGTTATAATTTTTATACCTGACGGAAGAATCACAATATTACCACCAGCCTTAACGGATATTGAAGGCAGATTTTCTCCGTTTATTTCTTTACTTGGACAGATTATCAATTCGATAAAACCATCGGGCGACAGGAGTTTTATACATGTTTTGCCGGAGCATCCTGTTAATGATATCAGCAGAATGGTCAGAAGGTTTAGGTGAAGTTTCATTTTATTAAGGTTTATTATCGGGAAAAGAGAAAATGGTATATTACCGGGTTTTTGTAAATTTAATCACTATTATGCGATTTAAAGCAGGTCGCTCCTATGGAGCTAAAAACTATGGTTTTCCTGGTTTCTACAAACAGTTCCCTCCCCGCTGATGCGGGGCAGGCTCTGCGGAGTTTAACTTCTAAGAGTCCCGTTAGGGACGTATTGTTTGTAGAAATTGTAGTGTAAAAGTATCAAACAATAAGAATAAGATGAATTTTAAAGACCTCTTTTTGCGGACTGTGATCTTAATTATGGGAACATTTGTCTTTACCGCTGCATTTTCGCAGGAAGGAGAAAAAAAAGTCAGTGCAGGAACCGACTTTTACAGCAGCTATATATGGCGGGGGACAAAATACGGGGCAGGTCCTGCCGTACAGCCGTCTCTGAAATATTCCTCTGCAATTATTACGGCAGGAGCCTGGGGATCATTTGATTTCAATGGATACCAGGAAACCGACCTGTACCTGTCATTCTCACTCCCTGCTGGTATAAGCATCGGCCTGACGGATTATTATTATCCCGGATTAAAGTATTTCGATTATTCCGATACATCGGGAAGCCATGCTTTTGAGATTAACCTGGGCTTCTCAAAAGGTGGTCTGAGCCTGAGCGCGAATTATATTTTGAATGAAGCCGGCGGAGCGGGATCGACGGGAGGTGACAAGTATTTTGAGATAAAATATTCATTTGAATCATTCAGTCTCTTTTTTGGTGCAGGCGACGGCTGGCACACGACCGGTAATTCTGATGGCAATTATAAATTCACGATCTGCAACATCGGGCTTGGAACATCCAGGACAATCAGGATTACTGATTCATTCAATATACCAGTTACAGGGCAGTTGATATTCAATCCCGACCGGGAGCAAATGTATGTTGTTGCCGGGTTAATATTTTAATTGAACAATCCTTCTGAACAGACACAGATGTTGTTGTAAACATGTAGAGCATCCATGCATGGCTGCTCTACATGTTTATTGAATGTTCCATGATGATAATCAGGACAATACATCCGAAATTATAATAAATTATAAATGTATTGTATTATTACCTCAAGAAATATGGGGTGAAGTATAATAAATATATATTAAAATACACAGTAACCCTATGAAAAAGGCGGTAGAAGATTAAAAATATATGTAAATATTTGAATATACCCCATAAAATATATATGTTTGCCCCGAAAATTGAAAAAATATTAATCAAGATATCTGTTTTATGAATATGAAACTGAAAAGGATCCTGTTATTGTTTATTTTTCTGTTCGCGGCATTAACAGGCACATATGCATCAGACAGAACAGTAATTGACACTGGCGCTACTGCATGGATGCTCACATCAACTGCCCTTGTATTGCTTATGGTGCCCGGACTTGCAATGTTCTATGGAGGACTGGTGAGGTCTAAGAATGTCCTGGGGACAATTATGCACAGCTTTGTTGCCATGGGAATTATCAGTGTATTATGGGTGGCAGTCGGTTATGCAATGAGCTTCGGCAGGAACATTCTGGGAGGGATATTTGGATGGGACTGGAAGTATTTTTTCCTGAATGGTATTGATACGAATATCCTTGATGCCGGTATTCCCGAATACGTATTTTCGATGTTCCAGGGAAAATTTGCGATTATTACACCTGCTCTTATAGCCGGAGCATTTGCAGAAAGGGTTTCCTTCAGGGCATACTGCCTGTTCATCGCATTTTGGAGCCTTCTTGTTTATAATCCATTGTGTCATTGGGTTTGGGCTCAGGATGGATTCCTCTTTAATCTTGGAGCCAGAGGAGCGGTTGATTTTGCAGGAGGCACAGTAGTGCATATCTCAGCTGGTGTCAGCGGGCTCGTGGCAGCCATGTTCCTCGGATCACGTCGCGGCTATCCATACCAGGTGATCAGACCAAATAATCTTGTAATCACTATGCTTGGTGCAGGATTGCTATGGGTCGGATGGTTCGGGTTCAATGCAGGGAGCAGCGTTTCAAGCGGACTAAGCACAGCGCAGGCGCTCACAGCCACGCAGATAGCTGCTGCATCAGGCGCCCTGTCGTGGATAATAATTGAAAGTTTCCATCAGGGTAAAGCAACAGCCCTTGGCTTTGCCTCAGGCATTCTGGCAGGACTTGTTGCCGTGACACCTGCCGCGGGGGTTGTCCAGCCATATGGAGCTCTCATACTGGGAGTTCTTGCATCTGTATTATGCTATACAGCCATTCAGGCAAAGAACAAATTAGGCTACGATGACAGCCTGGATGCCTTCGGAATTCATGGTGTGGGAGGAATAACCGGAGCGCTTTTCCTGTCATTTTTTATCCGTAAGTCGTGGATGGAGCAGGCATCCGCCGCTTCAGACGGAAGCTGGACAATCTGGAATCAGCTAGGCGTTCAGTCCCTGGCAGTTTTAACGGCAATAGCCTTTTCTGCAGTTATGACTTTGGTCATAATATACCTGCTGGATAAGTTTATAAAGTTCAAATCTTCGGAAAAGGATGAAATGGCAGGACTTGACAGGCATATCATGGTGAAAGAGGATACGGCATGCTTAATCCCCAGTAATATTTAAATGAAAAAATGAAATGAAACTCATAACAGCAATAATACGCGAAGTTCAGCTTGACAAGGTCCGGGAAGCTCTTATAAAGGCTGAAATAACCAGGATAACTGTAAGCCGTGTTTCAGGTCATGGGCAGCAGAGGATAGAGGAAATGTACAGGGGCAGGAGAATTGTTCCTGACCTGATACCCAAAATAAAGATAGAAATAGCAGTAAACGAAGCTTTTGTGGATATTACAGTCGATACGGTCCTTAAATCTGCAAAAACCAACGGAGTGGAAGGTCATGTGGGCGACGGGAAAATATTCATCACTCCCCTGGAAGAATGTATCAGGATCCGTACCGGTGAAAGAGGCGGGTCAGCTATTTAGATAAACACATTAGTGGAGTTAGTGAAGGGGTATCTCAGTTCCTGTCCTGAGTCTATAACTGAATAGTCCTACTGGATGAACACGGGTAATTGTAGTAAACATTAAGCGCCTCCCGGCATGGTGGCGCTACATGTTTTATACAGGTTTGATATCAATATCAATTATTTATTTTGTTGCTTCCTTTGCAGCTTCGGCCTTCATTTTTTCGTTTGCGGTTATAAGGAATTCAACCCGCCTGTTCTGGGCCCGGCCATCTGTTGTATTATTGTCATATTTTGGTGTTGTTTCTCCGAAACCTTTGGTTGTCATACGTGTAGCAGTAACGCCTTTGGTTCCGAGATAACCTGATACTGATCCGGCACGTTTTTCTGACAGTGTCTGATTGTAGGCATCCGTACCTGTATTATCTGTATGTCCCTGTATTTCAATGTTCGTATCGGGATAAGTATTAAGGATAGTTACAAGTTTGTCAAGGTTTGTCTTGGCATCAGCTGACAGATCTGACTGATTGACAGCGAATAAAATATTGCTGTTGAATTCAACAGTAATTCCTTCGCCGACTCTTTCAACTTTTGCATCAGGAACGGTTTTGGCAATCTCCTCGGCCTGTTTGTCCATATGACGGCCGATTATGGTGCCTGTTGCACCTCCGACAGCTGCTCCGATAATAGCTCCGAGAGCAGGATTACCAGCAGCCTGGCCGACTCCGGCACCCACAGCGCCTCCGGCAGCAGTCCCTATTACAGCTCCCTTTGCTGTTTTGCTCCATGATGCGCAGCCCGGAAGTATTAAGGCGACGCACAATACCAGGATTAAACTAAAACTTAATGTTTTCATAGTAATTGGTTTTAATTAGAAAATCTGACGTTATATCTGATAAATCATGTCCAAAATAAAGTAACATATTATCAAAAATCACAAAAAGCCAATCAGAAGGCTCTAAATTGCTCCATCAGAATGAGATGGCAGTTGCCCGAACGCAGGATCAAATATACTTAATGTTTAATTCTTATCAAAAAGTTAACAATAAACTTTTATGATTTGAGTATTTTTAATTAAATTTATAAAAAGAATAAAATTTAAAATAAATAGTGAGTTTTATTAACCTAAAAATTACAATCCATGGGTCTTATATCATTCATCAAAACCGCCGGAGAAAAAATATTCGGAAAATCCGAAGAGAAAAAAGAACAGGAAAAGGCTGATCTTGTTTTAACTCATCTTAAAAAGTACGGACTGAATACAAGCGACATCAAGGTGAAAGTCGATGGAGAAAAGGTTATCCTGATGGGAAGTATAGATACCCAGGAAAACAAGAATAAGATCATTGTAGCTGCAGGGAATATCGAGGGAGTTTCTTCCGTCGATGACTGGATTGTTGTGAAAAATCCACCTGTTGCTGCTCCTCCGGAACCGGCAAAACAGTTTTATACGGTTAAGAAAGGAGATTACCTTTCAAAGATCGCCAAGGAGGTTTACGGCAATGCCAATAAATACATGATAATTTTTGAGGCAAACAAACCTATGCTCAAGGATCCCAACCTGATCTATCCCGGCCAGGTTCTCGTTATCCCGCCTCTTGAAAAGAAATAGAGAGTAAGGATATTCTAAATATCATGCGGATACTATCAAATTTCAAATGATGGAAAACCTTATTATTGAACACAAGACATCCCGGATGGCCAGAGGAATCCTAGGTACAGCTATGCTCCTTTATGTTATTATTTCATTAATAGCAGGAAAAGAATCTCCGGGAGATAAAAACTGGGTTCTGTGGATTATGTTAACCCTGCTTGGGCTAATGCAGTTTCTGCCAAGTGATCTGGACAAGACCCGGATAGATCCGGGTAACGGATTTCTTGAGATAACATGGCCAAACAGAAGAAAAATAAAAGTCCAGGATTCTGAGATTGACAGAATTACGTTATCGACCAACTATGTTTTTATCTTCAGAAAAGATAAGAAAGCCATAAAGCTGGTGTTATATGGTAAAGATCAAAAAACGCAGGTCTTTGAATATCTTTCAACATATGCACTAGAGAAAAATCTCACCCTGGTTAACCAGGATGAGGAAAAGAGCTGAAAAATATCATGAAGCAATTTTCCAGATACATAAAGCCATCACGGATCATTCTGGTCCCGATATTATCAGTTCTTTCAATTTTAACAAATGCACAATCCGGTTCATATTCTGCTTTGCCCCAATATCTGTATCCTGAGTTTTCAAATGCAGTATTAAAGATGAAAGATGGCAAAAGCCTGACTTCAGTGATGAATTACAATATGGTTACCGGGAACATGGTATTTGAAAAGGACGGGAAAGTTTACGATCTTCTTAATGCCGGATTAATTGATACTGTTTACCTGCATAATTCTAAGTTTATACGTTTTGGAAAAGCATTCTATGAGTTAATTTATGCTGCACCTGTCTCTCTTTTTCTCCACCATAAGGGCGATATTGTTCCAGCTGGGAAAACGGGTGCATATGGTACCAGGACGCAGACATCAAGTATAACAAGCCTCTCCTCAATTTCTACCGAAAGCGGGTACTATAACCTGGCATTGCCTTCTGATTTAATGGTGAAAGTTGAACAGATTTACTGGGTAAAAATGAATGACAACATGTTCAGCTTCACGAATTTAAAACAATTCCTTAAAATATTTCCGGGCAGGGAGGATGAACTTAAAGAATTCATAAAAAGCAACCATGTTAGAATTGAGAGAAGAGATGATATAATAGAACTTATGGATTATTGTAACGGGATTTAAAACCATATAAGTTATCCTGGTCAGAAAGTGCGAACAGCACGTATGTATGGTGTGCTGTCGTTTTTAGCCCAGGATCTTTGTTCCCCGGTTAAAATACTTTGCACCCAGGCATAACAACTCTGTGTACCTTCGCTTGGGGTTTCTGAAGAGGTCCAGTAAAAGACACCATTCAGATTATATTTTCTTTCAAAAACAGATAAGCTTTTCTTTAAACAATCGAATTCCTGAAGAGAGGGTAAAAACCAGTCACTGTATCCATTCAGCACAAGGTCATCACATATTTTTGCCGGATAATTGCCCGGTCCCAGGACAGAAATTAGCCGGCTGGTATTTGTTTGTCCGCTACCCACAGTTATTGCAGTAACACCGGTTTTTTTACAGTTTGTGCCATTATCCCATATAATTCCCTCACTCTGGTCGGTTTCAGCAGCTATAAGCCCGTGTTCACCGCTGTCGTCCAGGTAGATTATAAATCCGCCTCCATAAGCTTCTCCAAGACCAAATTTGGTTGTAAATGCCATGTCGTTGCTATACGTTGTTCCGACCGGATTGACTGCCATTACTCTGAAGTGATATGTGGCGCCTTTTATTAATGAGGTAATCTTTGCCATTACGGTACTCCCGGTTTTAAATATGGGATCGGGCACACCCGGAACACTGTTTCCGTAGCTTAAGGAAGTTCCATATTCAAATGTTACTTCAGCCGGCAGATCGTTTTCTTTTAGTGTAACTCTTAATGTAGCGCTGGTTGAATAAATGTCAGTCACCGTTTGTGAAACGACGACAGGGGCTTCCGGCACAGGCGTGTTTGCACTGCCATTTTTCTCACAGCCTGTGAAGATTAAAAGTTCACCGGACAACACAGGGATTATCCATAAGGAGTAATAATTCCTTATTTTCATAACGGAAATTTACAATTTAATTTTTATCCTCCTAAACATATATTTTCTTCCTTTTGTTCACGCTTTGCAGGATTTAGTCATCCCGGAGCGAAACGACCCGGGATTCGTCAACTTTTATCTTTTTTCTTTTGTCTTTTATCTTTCTTTTCTTATATTTGATTATTGTTTCCTGACGTGCTAATAACTTAAACTTATGTTGGTAAGAACATTTGCCAGTTCCGTGAACGGGATTGATGCAGTGACAGTTACAGTTGAAGTAAATGTGTCCCGCGGAATACGATTTTTTCTTGTCGGACTGCCAGACAGTGCAGTAAAGGAGAGCCAGCAGAGGATAGAATCTGCCTTTCGCTCCCTGGGATTTCACTGGCCAGGGAAGCAGATTGTCATAAACATGGCGCCGGCCGATATACGAAAGGAGGGATCATCATACGACCTGCCCCTGGCCCTCGGTATCCTTGCAGCTGATGAAAAGGTTATAAAGGAAGAGCTTGACTCATACATACTTATCGGAGAACTCTCTCTCGATGGAACTCTTCAGCCTGTAAGAGGTATTCTTCCTATAGCACTTCGTGCCAGGGAGGAAGGATTTAAAGGTATAGTGGTACCTCTGAAGAATGCACAGGAGGCGGCAGTCGTAAACGGACTCGATGTCTATGGACTTGAAAACCTGGGGGATGTGGCAGATTTTCTTAACGGCATAAAGAAATTCTCTCCGGTCAGGGTTGACCTTCTGGATATATTTAACAGTGAAGCCAACAAATATGACGTCGATTTCTCCGATGTACGCGGACAGGAGAATGTTAAACGAGCCCTTGAAGTGGCAGCGGCAGGGGGGCATAATATCATTATGGTAGGCCCTCCGGGATCAGGAAAAACCATGCTCGCGAAAAGAATACCCACGGTAATCCCTCCGCTTACGCTTGAAGAAGCACTGGAAACCACAAAAATACATTCCGTGGCAGGCAAGATAGACGATCATACTGCTCTCATGACCAGGAGGCCGTTCAGATCACCGCACCATACCATTTCTGATGTCGCCCTTGTCGGAGGCGGTACTTTCCCGCAGCCGGGAGAAATATCCCTTGCTCATAACGGTGTGCTTTTCCTCGATGAACTGCCTGAATTCAAACGGACAGTCCTGGAAGTAATGCGACAACCTCTTGAGGACAGGGTCATAACAATTTCGAGGGCAAAATCCACTGTGGACTACCCTGCAAGTTTCATGCTTGTGGCTTCAATGAATCCGTGCCCCTGCGGATTCCATAACCATCCCGAGAAAGAGTGTATGTGCTCCCCGGGTATGGTACAGAAATACCTTAACAGGATATCAGGTCCGCTGCTCGACAGGATAGATATTCATATCGAAGTTGTTCCGGTTAAATATGACAAGCTTGCTGATTCGGGAAAGACCGAAAAGTCATCTGTCGTAAGGGAGAGAGTTGTAAAAGCAAGAGAGATTCAGGCGAGACGATTTGCTTCTTACAGTGGAATATATTCAAATGCACAGATGTCTTCCTCCATGCAGCGTAAATACTGCCAGATCGATGAAGCAGGAGGGAGACTTCTTAAAACTGCCATGGAGCTCAGGGGACTATCCGCACGGGCATACGACCGGATACTGAAGGTTGCAAGGACTATTGCCGATCTTGCTGGTTCAGAAAATATTTCAGCAGAGCACATCTCCGAAGCAATTAACTACAGAAACCTGGACAGGGAAGGCTGGGCCGGCTGAGTTCGGCTCCGCTTACTCAGACCGGCTTTGCTCACTCAGACCGGCTCCGCTCACTCAGACCGGCTCCGCTCACTCAGACCGGCTTCGCTCACTGGCCTTGTTAAGAAAGGATGTTGCACAAATAATATAGTTTATAAATGAAACTGATGTACGTTTACATACTTGAATGCGCTGATGAATCATTTTATGTCGGTGTTACAAATAATGTAGGACGGAGATTCATAGAACATACAACAGGTAGTGATGAGCAATCGTATACTTTCCATCGCAGGCCTCTGAAACTCGTTTTCTGCAGACAATTCACAAGCCCTATTAAAGCTATTAAATATGAAAAACAGGTCAAAGGCTGGACTCGTGCAAAAAAAATAGCACTGATAAACTATGACTATTATAGTTTGCATATTCTGGCAGAATGCCAAAACCCCACCTCCCACAAACTCAAAGGGTCAAAGTGAGCGAAGCCGAACTTTGACCCTGTGAGCGAAGCCGAACTTTGACTCTTTTCGCGACACTAAAAGTCCTTTGTGGTTATGGATTTATATACCAGCTATTTTAACCTGATATTATCCAGGATATTCTTGATTTCCTGCCGGCGGGTTTTCAGATCATATACCAGAGAAGGATGTGTAACAGATTTAATGCCATATCTAAAGGTATTCAGTCTTTCCATGAAAACCTCCTGGTAGAACAGAACAAGATACCCGAGAAGGGGAACCAGCAGGCCGGACAAAAACCCGATCCAGCCTCCGAAAATAGCTGCAAGTATCAGAACCAACGGGAAATAAATAAGGTAAAGAGCTGTGCCCGAACTGATATAAACCGAACTGTAAAACCTCGGATCCTTTATGAAGGTACTGCATATGAGCCTGGGTACGACGAAAGGAATGATGTTGGCAATATAGCCGGTAATGAACAATGGAAATCCTGCAACAATTGATAAATACCTGATAAATCCCCAGTCAAGCTTTCTGGCAATGTTCTCATCTTTTATACAGACTGATTTCAACATGCAGGTATAGTCATCGACTTTTTTTCTTAGACTTTCCATCTCTGCCGGACTCTCCTTTGCCAGATTGTTTATTTTGTCGGCAAGATTTTTTTCCATCATTCTCCTGTCGTCTGTATTGAACATCCATCTGAAGAATGGGTGTACCATGTCGTTCCGTTCCATTACCAGAAGCTGTTCTGTAAGCAGGTCGTTCTCAGGATTTTCAATTATTATTACTTCTTTTTTCAGTGCTGTTTCGCATTTATCGTTAAATGCCAGTAATGCTTTTGCCGGATGGATTCTGTATAGATCCATGAACTCTTTAATGCTGAAGGGATCTGAGAAATTGATCATGACCTCTTTCCTGAATCTTGCAGGGTAAGTATAATTTATTCCTACAGGAACAATATTTACATCCAGACCGAATTTCTCTTCTGCACCGAAGGCAAGCCGGGCAGTCCCTTTCCTGAGCTTGTGAAGCCTTTTTTCCTGGATACAGACACCTTCCGAGAACATAATGAAGTTCCCGTTCTTCTTCAGAATGTCATATATATCGGCAAATGTTTCAAGATTCTTATGGACATTTTCGAGTCCCTCTTCCATCCTGTAAACGGGAGTTACATTCAGTTCCCGGAGGCTGAACCTTGCTATCGGTTTACGGAACATATCGGCTCTCATGGTAAAATGTATCGGCTGAGGCAGATATGAACCCACAAGAATGCCATCCATAAAAGAATTCTGGTGATTGCCGACAAAAAGAAGAGGTTTTTCAAGCGGGACTTTTTTCAGGTTCGAATAGAAGATCCTCCTGAAAAAGATCCTGAATGTAAAAGGCGGAACAATATATTTCAGAAACCTGGAAAACATCCGGCTAAATTTTCCTCAGTTTATATCTGAACAAGGTAGGAATTATTAATTCTTGATGATATAAGTATTAAGTCTTAAAATTCATTCATTTTGTTTCAGGTACTGAAAATTGATAAATTTAGTATGAGGCAATCTGTGAATCAAACACATAGCTTATTTGTCCGGATTATGACTTTTTTATTTGCAGTCTCAATAGTTTTTTGTTAATTTTATATTTTTAAACCTACCCGATCTTCTTTGCATGGATCTCACTCGAAGGATTCGCGATAAAATGATGAATGAACGACTGATGTTCGTTTACAGGGGTATTGTTACTAATGAGAATTCCATACCGCTTCTTATGCTTCTGGAGAAAGAGATGGAAAACTCCGAATTCGGATTCGTTGGCAGGAAGCGACTGTTCATGTTTGTTCTGGAAAGCCTTCAGAATGTCTCAAGGCACAGCGACCGCAGTCAGATGGCAGGAATGTCTTTAGTTGTTTATTCAAAGGCAAATGGAGGTTATACTGTTACGACAGGCAATGTCATTTCTACCTCAAATATTGAAAACCTTAAAAAGCGCCTGGATGAAATAAATAACCTTGAAACATCCGAGATAAGGAGTGTATACAGGCAAATGCTGAGCAATTCTGAATTCAGTTCAAAAGGCGGTGCAGGACTGGGTCTCATCGAAATGGCAAAGAAGACAGGAAACAAGCTTGATTATGATTTTGTTAAGCTTGATGAGGAAAATTCATATTTTATCCTGAGCAAGACTGTAGATTCAGAAGGAGTCGGTTCTCATTTCAGGGAACATGAAAAACCATTCAGGGGCGAAGCGGTAGCCCAGCTAGAGAGGATAATGGCCGATAATAATGTCTACCTGATCTGGTCAGGTCATATTACTCCGGAAGTGGGGAAAGAAGTTCTGTCTTTCACTGAAACAAGGTTGGCTGAGGATGATATAGAAACAAATGTCAGGAAGAGAGTATTCAGCATCCTTGTTGAAATAATAGACAATGTTGCAAAATACAGTCCGGGACGAGAACCTGAAGAAAAATTCGGGATGCCCATAGCAATAATCAGGCTTGAAAACAAAACATATTCCGTTGTGTCAGGCAACCTTATCCTTAACGAAAATGTCGACCGGCTCAGGGAGAAGATTGACACTATTAACAGCTACGACAAAGCAGGTCTGAAGGAATTATTCAGGAAATCGCTCGCTGATCAGACTGCCGGTTCTGACAGCACAGGCAATATGGGGCTGATAGATATGGCAAGGAAATCAGGCAGTAAGCTTGAATACAAGTTCGAAAAAGTAAACGATCTCTATTCCTATTATATGCTGACCGTCAAGGTCGAAGACAGACTGATTAATCTGACAGTCTGAAAATAAGATTATTTCCATCCCATTCCGCGTAGCTGCTGTTTTTAATCCAGTCTCCCAGGAATATTACTTCCGGGCCTTCATTCAATTTGATTTGTTTTGCCAGGTGGCGGTGCCCGAAAAGAAAATAATCCACTTTTTCTTTCTCCAGTATGCTTCTTGCGTATTTGATCAGGGCCTCATTCTCCTCGCCCGTGAAATCGCGGGAGATACCCTTTCCGAGACGGGAATTCAGGGACCATGCATGCCCGATCCCCACACCTGTACGCGGATGAAGTGAGGAATACAGAACTCTCAGTGGTTTATTGTGGAAAATTTTAAGGAGTATCCTGTATGCAAAGTCGCTGCTTCCGAGACCTTCACCGTGCGCAAGATGGAATTTCTTCCCGTTGAATTCGGTTGTCAGGGGGCTGGTGTGGATGATCAGACCACATTCGCCAGGCAGGTAATCTCTTATCCACATATCGTGGTTACCGGTAAAGAAGTGAATGGGTATACCAGAGTCGGTTAATGAAGCCAGTTTACCCAGGAATCTTGTGAAGCCTCGGGGGACAACGAGCCGGTATTCCCACCAGAAATCAAAAACATCGCCCAGAAGATATATTTCAGCAGCCCCGGGGGCGATTTTATCAAGCCATTCCACGACTCTCTTTTCCCTTTCAATCGGAGGCGAACCTGTTTTCAGTCCAAGATGAAAATCTGACGCAAAAAATATTTTCCCGGGAGCGGCCAAAACAATATCAGTTAAATATCTGGTTAAGTTTTATCTGAAGCATTCTGCCATGCAGGTTGGAAGCAATGAGATTGCCGTTTGGATCATAGAGATAATTCGCCGGCAGGGTTCTGACATTATATAGAATAGCATTTTTTGGATTTGCCGGATCATCCTCCCTGGCGTTTATCCATGGGAGCTCATCAAATTTGACAGACGCTTTCCAGGCTTCTTCATTCTGATCAACACTGATCTGGTAAATCTCAAATCCTCTCCGGGAATAAGTCTTGTAAAATTCCTTCAGCTGTATATTCTCAGCGACACAGTCTCTTGATTCTGCAGACCAGAAAGCAAGAAGGACATATTTCCCGCGGAGAGAGGAAAGCGACACCCTTTTACCATTTATATCTTTCAGGTCGGGATTCAGTTTCATTTCAGGAACTGTATCAGCTATTCTTTGAATCTGTGATGAAAAAAACTGATTATACTCCTTTTCGAAGTCACTTAAAAGGGCTTTTGTATGTTTCGACCGGGGGTAATATTTCCTGAGAGAATCCGACACGATTTTAAGATACTGGAGATCTCGAGGTTCGTAAAGGACGTACATATTCTCATTTATCCTCTGATAAAGTGCTTTTATGGCAGCAAGGGAAGTCATATTCCCTATTATGAAAGCAATGTTGAATTTTCTCTGTTCTTTTATAATATCCATGTATGCCTGCTCAAGGGAAGATCTCATAGTTTCATTTCCGGATGCTTCAGGTTCCTTGACGTAAAGAGTTTCGATTGAGTCCAGCCTTACTTTTGTTTCAAGAAGCTTCATGTCGAGCGTCCTTATCATTTCTGATCCTTTTGAGCCGCTTACGGTATAGTTGCCGGAAAGAGCCTGATCTTTGAATTCAATATCAATTTTTTCACCAGGTTCAGCAAGCAGGGTGATAAAGTCCGATGATGAATAACCGACCTGGTAAAAATCAGCTTCTGAAGCTTTTATTCTGAACCTGAATGTTCCTTTTTTTAGTGCTGAAGAATCGACCAGGACCGGGGTGTTGATATCAATTCTGCTGATATAGATGGTATCCTGTGAGGGCTTGTTCACTATACCATTAATGACGAATCTGTCCCGTTTACTGCATCCCGGAAAGATCAGAAGGGGGATTAAAAGTGCCAGATATTTTTTCATTGCCAGATGAATTGCAGTATTGTTATTACCGGATCAGTTATTAAATAATTCTGCAAGCTTGTTTTGAAGCGTTTCTCCTCTCAGATTGGAAGCAATGATTCGACCATCCCTGTCCAGAAGGAAATTGGCAGGGATCGATTCAATTCTGTACAGGGGAACCACAACGGAATTCCAGTATTTTATATCACTTACATGGATCCATTTTTCAAGCTGGTCTTCCCGGATACCTTCCAGCCAGGCATCACGTGTTTTGTCGAGTGAGACCTGGTAGATCTGGAACCCCCTGGAGTGATAGAGGTTATATGCCTTTACCAGGTTGGGATTTTCGTACCGGCAGGGAGAACACCATGCTGCCCAGAAATCGAGGAGGACTATAGACCCTCTCGTGGAAGAAAGCCTGATAGTGTCTCCCTCAGGATTGGGAAGTGCAATCTCGGGAGCTGCTGCCCCGTCTCTTATAAGAGGCGCATCCGGTCCTCTGCTGGTGATTTCCGAGATCATCTTTTGCACCTGATCATGCAGGGTTCTGACAGGCTCATAATCAGGGTATTTATTGAACAGTGATGAATCGACTTTTACATAATAATCAAAGTCTTTATCAGCATGAAGGACGTATTCTCCCGGGGCCACCTGCTGATACAGCGCGACGAGACTGACCAGGGATGCCAGATTTTCATCTATATATTTCTTTGTATATGAATTTATTTCGTTAAGGTATACCTGCGCCGTACTGTCAAGCTGCTCCATTATCAGTGGCAGATCAGGGCTCTCCAGGTTTTCCCTGTAAACATTGCTTATGCCTCTTAGTTTCCTTATAGTCTCCTGGAGATGTCTGTTGTATTCAATCATAAGTGAGGTTCCCGGAGAGCCGGAAAAGGATCTCGGAAAACCCAGGGAATCACGATTTGCTGTCAGCTCTATTTTCTGACCGGGTTCCAGGAGCATTGTGAGAAAATTATAATCGTCTGTTTTAACAAGGTAAAATGAAGGGAATTCGACTTCCCTCTCAAGCCAGAAGGTATTATCGTCTTCAATTTTTACTGAATCAACGGTCAGTAGATTATCTGATTTAAGCTCCTGCAGAATAATATAATCCTCTGGCCTCTTGGAATCCAGTTTGCCTTTTAGCTCAATTGTGTTATTTTTGCATCCTGCAGCAATCGTGGCGGCAACGATAAACAGAAAGGCTTTAAGATTCATTTAAAATATTTATAAGATACTGTGTTAAAATTATTGAACTGCAAATTTATTCTTTTTTTTAACCGGAGGGAGGGTGATAAAATAATAATTTTTCATGCAAGCGGTCATTCCGTTTGCAATGTTGAATATTTTTTGCTATCTTAAAAGACTTTTTTATATCGTAAAAAAAGGCAGATGTATGAGTTACATTAAGTTTGAAAAGAATCAGATTGTTAATCTTGAATACTCGCTTTCAAGGGAAATAATCAGGACCAACAGGGCAGGATCATATGCATCAACAACGCTGGTGGATTGTAACACGAGGAAATATCACGGACTGCTGGTATGCCCTGTTGATGAGCTTGGCGGGGGCAGATATGTTCTGCTTTCCTCCCTTGATGTAACAGTCGTGAACAATGATAAGAGCTTTAATATAGGGATAAGAAAGTACAAGGGCGATTATTTCAGTCCGAAAGGGCATAAATATATTGAGGATTTCGAGACTGAAAAAATACCTATGAGGATTTACCGGGTGGGAGGCGTATTACTGAAGATGGAGAGGCTTCTGGTACATTATGAAGAGCAGCTTCTTGTCAGGTATACTGTTCTTGAGGCATCCGAGACAATGAAACTTCAGGTTCGGCCTTTCCTGGCTTTCAGGAGCATTCATGAGCTCACGCATGCGAACCTTGCTGCAAACACAAAAATTGAGCCTGTAAAGAACGGCATCAGATCCAAAATGTATGAAGGATTTCCCTTCCTGCATCTTCAATTTTCAAAAACTACCGAGTTTATACATGTACCTGACTGGTACCTGGGTGTTGAATACATTGAAGAACAGAGACGAGGTTATGATTTTTCCGAGGACCTGTTCTCTCCCGGCTTTTTTGAAATTGATGCAAAAAAGGGCGATTCAATAGTCTTCTCAGCTTCCACACGGGAAGAAAAACCATCAGGCCTTAAGGCCAAATTTACTAAAACTGTTACCAGCAAAATTCCCCGTAACTGTTTCATTAACTGCCTGAGGAATGCCGCACAGCAATTTGTTGAGAAAAGGGGTGAGGATACCCTGATTATTGCAGGATATCCATGGTTTGGCTCCTGGGGCAGGGATACCTTCATATCTCTTCCCGGACTTTCTCTTGCCCGTCATAAGCTTGCATTATACAGGGATGTGCTTGACACCCAGGTAAAGAAAATGAAAGACGGACTCTTCCCGAATATGGGAACAAAAGGACATTATGCCTTTAATTCGGTAGATGCCCCGCTATGGTTCTTCTGGTCGCTGCAGCAGTATGTCCTCAACGGAGGCACCGATTGCTGCGAACGCTATGGGAATGCTGCCAAATCCGTCCTGCATGCATATAAGAACGGCACCGCATTCAATATTCGCATGAGGGAGAACGGGCTTGTATATTCAGATGCACCGGGGAAGTCACTCACCTGGATGGATGCTGTTGTAAATGGTGTGCCGGTAACCCATAGAAGAGGTTATGCTGTTGAAATTAATGCTCTCTGGTATAATGCCATATGCTTCACACTGGGAATGGCAGAAACAGCTAAAGACAATGAATTCATCAAAGAATATGATTACCTCCCCGAACTCATTAAAAAATCATTCATCGATCTGTTCTGGGATGAAAAGGCCGGCTACCTGGCTGATTATGTTAACGATGAGGAGGGGAAGAACCTATTTGTAAGACCTAACATGGTTATTGCCGTGAGCATGCCTTATTCAATGCTTGACAAAGAGCAGATGAAGAAAATACTTGACATTGCTGACAAGGAGCTTGTAACGCCGAGAGGACTGAGAACTCTTTCACCTGCCAACAAGTTCTACAAGGGAAACTACGGGGGTAGCCAGGAGGAAAGGGATAAGGCCTATCACCAGGGAACTGTCTGGCCATGGCTTCTCGGGCCCTTCTGCGAGGGTTGGCTTAGAGTCTATGGTGGTCAGGGAGTTAATAAAATCAAGAAACTTATTTACGGTCTTGAGGAGGTAATGAGTGAACATGGGATCACAACTCTTTCGGAAATACATGATGGAGATCCGCCTCATGCTCCTAATGGGACAATCTCCCAGGCATGGAGCATTGGGGAAGTACTTAGAATCATAAATCTGCTGGAAACAAAATATTCAGATACATAACTCTGTCAGAAAATGCGTGTATTAATGTTCGGTTGGGAATTTCCGCCTCATATATCGGGCGGATTAGGAACTGCCAGCTATGGTCTGACGAAGGGAATGGCCACGCTTGATGACCTTGAAGTTATTTTTGTTGTTCCAAAAGCCTGGGGTGATGAGGATCAGAGTGTGGTCCGGCTTATTGGTGCAAACAGGGTACCTGTTGCCTTTAAACAGATATATTATAAAGGCTTCAGGCGGCCTGTCGAAAAAATTGAAGTCTCATCTAAAATCATACCCTATACCGATCCGGAAGATTTCTGGCGGATTGTCGGAATGCATACCAAAGAACAAAGGCTTTTTGTCCAGACAGACAACAAGGGGATGATTGATTTTTCCGGGAGATACGACTGTAATCTTCTTGATGAGATTTATAGATACTCAATTGTCGCCTCGGTAATTGCCGAAGAGAACGATTTTGACATAATTCATGCTCACGACTGGCTGGCATATCCGGCCGGAATAGCAGCAATGGAGGTTTCCGGGAAACCTCTGATAATACATGTTCATGCAACAGACTTCGACAGAAGCGGGGGGAATGTGAACCCCGATGTATACAGGATCGAAAAGAGCGGGATGGATGCCGCATCAAAAATTATTACAGTCAGCAATCTGACAAGGGATATGGTAATCAATAAGTACTTCATTGATCCTGACAAGGTCGAAACCGTTTATAATGCCGTCGAACCGGTAAGCTTTACAGACGACATCGTTGTAAACAAGGGTTTTGATGAAAAGGTTGTTACATTCCTTGGGAGGATAACTCTCCAGAAAGGCCCTGAATATTTCATCGAAGCTGCCTATAAGGTGTTGAAAGTCATGAAGAATGTCAGGTTCGTGATGGCAGGTACAGGAGATATGATGGAAAGGATGATGAGACGGGCAGCTTCACTGAAAATTACCGACAGGTTTCATTTTACAGGTTTCCTGCGCGGAAAAGATGTTTTTACAATGCTCACCATG
>Ga0172364_10000724_pt1 | contig 24238 bp, 22 predicted proteins | sample LakKivSesite10cm_FD_114545 | JGI IMG/M metagenome (GOLD analysis project Ga0172364, IMG submission 114545) | Sediment microbial communities from Lake Kivu, Rwanda - Sediment site 10cm | ecosystem: Environmental > Aquatic > Freshwater > Lake > Sediment | place: Rwanda: Western Province, Lake... | reverse complement strand
TGTTATAATTGAACCGCGAACAAATCAAATTTCCCGAAACCCTTGCGAAATAAAAACGTCTCTTATCTTCTATCGGATGTCAGGCATCCGGCGCCGAGGATGGCCGCCACGCGGCCGAAAAAAGAATTCAAATTATCGGGTATCGGAACCGGCAGAAATAAATCCGGATCTTTCCGATTTGCCGCGATGCTTACCGTTCTCATTCTCGCTTCATGCGGAATAGCTGTCTGGGGAGCGAAGGAGAACGCGATGGGAACCGTTCTCACGGCTTATAGGAATTTCATGTCTGCCGCGGAATCGGCAAAGCAGCTTGATACCGACGGAATGGGCAAGTCGCTCAAAAAAGCGGAAATCAATCTGGAATCGCTTAATATCTATTCAAACATCCTGGGACTTATTCCGGCATTTAAAGAAGTGCCGGAATTCATGTCTTCTCTCGGCGATTTCAACAGGACGGCGATTGCCATGGCTTCCGCCGCGAATAATCTGAAAAAGGAGGGATTCTCGCTCATGTGGAACGACGGGGCGAGACTTATTTCGGAACTTGAGGGTCTGAGAGATCAGGCAAAATCAATGGCAGATTCGTTTTCCAAAATAAGAAACGGGATGACCATGTTCGGAATCGCGACCGACGCTTCCGCCGATTATCTCGCCCTGCATTCCAAAATGACGGAAACGGACAATCTTTTGGGAGGGATGATTGATTTGCTGAAAAACGGCGGAAATGTGGCTGTTTTCTTCATGAATGATTCCGAGATGAGGGCGACCGGAGGGTTCATCGGCAGCTATGCCGCCGTGAAAATATCCGGCGGAGAGATAGAAGACATATCGGTAAACGACATTTACTATCCGGACAAGTTTTTGGAAGAAAAAGTCGTTCCGCCGTCGCCGATGATGGGGATGACCACGGACTGGGAGGCGAGGGATGCCAACTGGTTCTTTGATTTTCCGACTTCCGCTTCCAAGGTCCTCGGCTTTTTGGAAAAATCTCCCGTTTACGCCGACAAGAACATAAAGTTTGACGGCGCGATAGCGATGAACCACAAAGTGGTGACGGACATACTGAAGATAACCGGACCGATAGAGCTTCCGGAATACGGAATCGTGCTTGACCATACAAACTTCCTTTCCGAGATACAGGAAGAAGTTTCCAGGGATTCCACGGTAAGAGGAGGGGAAAGGAAGAATGTGCTCAAAGCCCTTTTGCCGGAACTCATTTCCCGGATGAAGAACATGTCTTCCAAAGACAAGGAAGAGCTCGTGAGGATAACGGAAAACAGATTCAACAATAAAGACATCCAGGCTTATTTCACCGACAAGAGGCTCCAGAATTTCATTTCAAAGTCATCCTGGGCCGGGGAAGTGTACCAAATCCCCGAATCGGAATACGGGGATTATCTCGCCGTTGTCGTTTCAAACATCGGCGGAGAAAAAACGGACGCGTACATGAGGCAAAAAGTGTCCTTAAAAAGCGTGATAGCCACTTCGGGTACCGTTACCGACACTCTTTCCATAACAAGGGTCCATGACGGAAACAAGGCGACGCAGGCTTTTTACAAAGCGAAGAACCAAACTTACATAAAGGCGCTCGCGCCGCGGGGAGCGAGGCTTTTGAATTCCGAAGGGGAAACGGCAAAGACGGTAAAGCCAGCGGTAAATTATGACAAAAACGGCTACGTCAGGGATTCCGATGTGGAACTGTTTGAAGACGGAGTGGAATCCGGAAAAGCGGTGTTCGGGCGGTGGCTTACCGTGAATGCCGGCGCCGATAAAGAATTAAAGCTGGAATACGAGAAACCTTCGGCATTGTCCGACAAATTCAGATTCGTTTACGAGAAACAATCCGGAGTTGATTCCATTTTCTTTTATTCCGTGCAGGCGCCTCCCGGGTACGTGTTCAAGGAAACCGGGACCTCGCTTTACGAGTACAACAGTTCCAGTTTGCCGGCGAGGTTGATAATAGATTTGACGTTGCAGAGATTATAAAAACAGCCCCGTCTTTTTCAGGCGGGGCTGGTTTTTGGTCTGATATTCAATTACTATTCCGCCATGGATTCCATCCGGAATTTTGTGATAATCGCCCACATAGACCACGGCAAATCAACTCTTGCCGACCGGATGCTTGAGATAACTGAAACGGTTGCCGCCCGGCAGATGAAACCCCAGTATTTGGACCAGATGGAGCTTGAAAGAGAGAGGGGAATAACCATCAAAATGACGCCGGTCAGGATGGCATACCTGCTGGACGGAAAAAACTATGAGCTCAATCTCATTGACACTCCCGGACACAGCGATTTCGGATACGAGGTTTCCAGGGCCCTTACCGCCGTTGAAGGAGCGGTTCTGCTCGTTGATGCGACTCAAGGGCTGCAGGCGCAGACGATAGCCAATTTTGAAGCGGCAAAAAGAGCGGGGCTCAAAATAATCGGGTGCGTTAATAAAATAGACCTGAATCCGCCCGGAGTGGAAGAAATAATTGAAGAACTTTCAAGGCTTATCGGCGCGGCCCCGGAGGATATTTACCGCGTTTCGGCAAAGACCGGGGAAGGAGTCCGCGGATTAATGGACGGAATAGTCCGCCTTACGCCGCCTCCCAACCCGCCGGCCGGCGGAAGAAAAGGGAAGCAGGCGCTCGTTTTTGATTCGGTTTACGACGACCACAAAGGAATCGTCGCGTACGCGCGGATATTTTCCGGCTCGTTCACGCCGAAAGAAACAACCAAACTTGTCGGGGCGGACCGGCAATTCATCATAAAAGAATTGGGAGCGTTCAAGCCCGATCCTAAACCGGCGGAAAAACTGAACGAGGGAGAAATAGGATACATAGCGACCGGCATAAAAGATCCGGGCGTGTTGAGAATAGGCGACACGATAGGCGACAGCCCGCTTCCGGGATACACTCCGCCGAATCCGGTTGTTTTCGTTTCCATATATCCGGAAGAAGGAGGCGGGTATGACGATTTGAAATCGGCGCTCAATAAGCTCCGGCTTATGGATTCTTCAATCACGCTAGCGCCGGATCACAGCGAGGTGCTGGGAAGGGGATTCAAGGCGGGATTTCTGGGGAGGCTTCATTTTGAAATAGTGACGGCAAGGCTTCAGAGAGAATTCGGATTGTCCGTTGTGACAAGCTTCCCTTCGGTCGCCTACAAAGTGACAACCCAAAGAGGAGAGCAGACGGTGGAGAGTCCAAAGGATTTTCCGCCGGATTATCTAAAAGCCGAAGAGCCGATAGTTTCGCTCCGCATAATGACGCCGAAGGAATATCTGGGACGAGTGATGTCTCTTCGGGATTTTTTCAGGATGTCGGAGGAGGAAACCGACGCTTTTGAGGACAGGATAATAATCACCGCCAAGATGCCGCTTGCGGAGCTTGTGTCGGATTTTGACGACAAACTGAAATCGGTATCTTTGGGATACGCGTCGTTCAGCTATGAATTCTTCGGGTACGCTCCGGCCAAACTCACGAAGCTTGAAGTAGTTTTGGCGGGAGAGGAAGTGCCGGGACTAACGAGAATTGTTTACAAAGAAGACGCGCCGAGGATAGCGAGAAAACTGGCGGAAGATTTGAAAAATTTGCTGCCCAAAACGCTTTTTACCCAGTCCATACAAGTCAAAGATTCAAACAACATTCTCGCGAGGGAAGATATTTCCGCCCTTAAAAAAGACGTTACCGGATATCTTTACGGAGGAGACAGAACGAGAAAGGTGAAGCTTTGGGAAAAGCAGAAGAGGGGAAAGAAAAAGCTCAAAGAGAGAGGAAAAGTGACCATAGCGCCCGAGGTTTTCAAGGAGCTGTTGAAAAAATAGGCGCCGAACCGCTAAAATCATCACTGATGGGACGTTATTTAGCGCTCGCGGCGATTGCCGCGGCAATCGGCTTTGTCGGCTACCAGATATACGGCGTGGCCGGCGATTACAGGAACATCAAGTCCGAACAAGCGGCGGCAAGAGAAGAGTCCGAGTCTCTAACCAGTGAGAACGCGGAGCTTAAGGAACGGATAGAGTATCTCGGAAAGCCGGAAAACCTCATCAAGGAAATCAAGTCAAAATTCAATTACCGCCTGCCGGAGGAAAAGACGATAATTGTCGCTCCTGAACAGTAAAAGCGGAATTAGTATAGTGGCAATATGCGACCTTCCCAAGGTTGAGACGCGGGTTCGATTCCCGTATTCCGCTCAAATTCCTAAATTCCTACTGCGGCACGACAAAATTCGCTTGACGTACGCTTTGGTACGCCGTCGCTCATTTTGTCATTGCCTCGCTACGGAATTTATAAATTTTAGCGTTAGTTATATTTAGCCTGCTTTGTTATATGGCTTAAAGACTGTAAAAACACGATTTTGTTATACTTATATTTGCGTTCGTTCCGTTTAGCCGCGGAGTTTGGGATTTTTAAAGCTTTCCGGTGTCAAGTTGATTGAAAGGTTTAAATGACGGAAAATCAATAAATGAGGTTATCGGTTGTAATTCCTTGTTTCAACGAGGAAAAGAATATTGGAGGGCTGGTTGAAGCGCTTAATGCCCAGGACTTTCCAAGGGACGATTTTGAAATAATCGCCGTGGATAACGCGAGCGCGGACAATACAAGCGAAGAAGCGAGAAAAGCCGGCGCCGATAAAGTCCTGCTTGAGAATAACAAAGGCACTAATTTCGCGAGGCAAGCCGGATTTGCGGCCTCAAGAGGAATAATCGTGGCGTTCATAGACGCCGACTGCCTGCCTCCGAAGGATTGGCTCAAAAAAATATACGCGGTTTTTGAGCATGATAAAAATGGAGAAATAGGAATATTATCCGGACCTTACAGGTATGATGATCTTGGATTTTTGATGAGACTTTTTTCTGATTTGTGGCAGAGAGTGATGATAGTGCTTATCATCATCGGCGACTTTTTCTTCAGAAAAAAATGGGCGGCGGCGCTTGGCGGAAATATGGCGGTAAGGAGAACCGCCCTTGAAGCCGTGGGAGGAATGGACACCAAATTTACTTTCTTCGGCGATGATTCCGACACGGCGCTCCGCATCAGGCGCGCCGGATATAAGGCGAAGTTTGACCGGTCAATAATAGTGACGAGTTCCGTGAGGAGACTGGAGAAAAAAGGATTTGTGAGAACGGCGGGGCTTTACACCGCCGCTTACGTGAAGCTTTATTTCGGAAAAAACAAGCCGCTCGGGGTGGACGAGAATCATAAAATAGAGAAGATAGAACAGCTTAAAAAGGTTCCGCGGGAGAAAATAGAACGCTTGAAAAAAATGGCGTTAAAAGGGCATAATTAAACGCTTTTACGTCTATGGAGCCACCTTAGTTGCGCCGGACTATCGTTGTCCGGCTGACTGAGAGCTTTAATAAGCCACCTTAGCTCAGTTGGTAGAGCAATGCTTTCGTAAAGCAGAGGTCCCGAGTTCGAATCTCGGAGGTGGCTCAATTTGCTTAAAATCCGTTTAAAAGAAGTTCTAAAACAATCGGCGCTCCCGGCAGCCGTGTTTATCACCGGAGCGTGCGTTTTGGTCATTGAGACTGTCGCCACGCGCGCACTGTCCCCGTTCTTCGGAAACACCATATTCACGTTCTCAAGCGTCATAAGCGTGATTCTCGTGGCGCTCAGCGCCGGGTATTACGCCGGGGGGAAGCTTGCCGACAAGCGGCCTTCGTTGAAACTCTTTTTCGGAATAATCGCGGCAAGCGGAGCGGTGCTCCTCGCGTTTTATCTGTTAAGCGTTTTCGCTCTACCTTTTTTAAGCGCAGCGCTGCCCTTAACGACCGGTCCGCTTATTTCTTCATCTCTTCTGTTTCTCGCTCCGGCGTTTCTTTTGGGGCTCCTTTCCCCGTTTGCCGTCAAACTTCAAAGCGCGCGTTTTCCGGAACAGGGAGTCGGCAGCGTCGCCGGCACAATGTTTTTCTGGTCAACCCTGGGGAGTATCGGCGGCAGCCTGCTTACCGGATTCGTTCTGATACCGCATCTCGGAGTGGACAAGATATTCACGGCAACCGGAATAATCCTCTGCCTTTTGGGAATAATTCCGTTCGCGCTTATGAGCAAAAAAGACAGGAGGCTGCCGTCCGCGTTCGTGATGGTTCTTGTTCCGGCGATTTTCGCTTTGTCGGCCGCGGGTCAGACATGGAACGGAGCCGTGTACGCGAAGGACGGACTGTACGAAAAAATAGTCATCTTTGACGGGGAATACGAGGGAAGACCGGCTCGTTTCTTCCAGCAGGACAGGAGCAGTTCCGGAGCGATGTTCCTGGACTCATCCGATCCGACGGACCTGGCGTACGAATACACTAAATATTATTCGCTTTATAAGATATTCAATCCGAACGCGGAAAGAGCGCTCGTCATCGGAGGAGGAGCTTATTCAATACCGAAAGCGCTGCTTGCCGAACTGCCGGAGTCGGTAATTGAAGTCGCGGAAATAGAGCCGTCCCTCTTCGGCCTCGCCAAGGAATATTTCGGACTGACGGACGATAATAAGCTCGTGAATCACGTGGAAGACGGACGGAGGCTTCTCGCGGAATCTAACGAAAAATACGACATTATTTTCGGGGACGCGTACCACTCCCTTTATTCAATTCCCCAGCACCTGACCACGCTGGAATTTTTTGAGCTCGCGAAATCAAGGATGACCGACGGAGGAACGTTCATCATAAACGTGATCGGAGACACCTCGCCCGAGGCGCCGTCCATGACCTGGTCCGAAATAAAAACTTTCCGGACGGTTTTTCCGAACAGCCATTTTTTTGCTTCCAGAAATCCGGACAACACCGAAGCGCAGAACATCATTTTCATCGGCGTTAACGGAGATAAGGAGGTTGATTTCAATTCGGAAGAAATAGCGGAGAGCGGCAACAAGATAATCGCTTCTCTCTCCGAAAAACGGATTGATTTGAGCAGGGTTGATTTCTCGGAGCATGTTACGCTGACCGACAATTACGCTCCGGTTGAATATCTGACGTCCCGGGTTTTAAAGAGGGAAATCGGCGCTAATTGAGGCGGAAAAAGGCTTCGTGCCAAGACCCGGGGTTTCTGATAAAGTGAGGCGAGGTTATGCCGATAACGGAAAGAGCGAAGGAGTTCTTTTGCAAGGAAGCGGGAAGATGCCGCTTTAACGGCTGTTTTAAAGGATGGATGTATAAAAATGACGGAAGAAACCGATAGATTAAAGAAAATAATTTCGGAGAAGTTTGCTATTGAAGAAAAGAGAATAAAGCTCAAAGAGCTCACGTTTGCCGTATCTGATCCGGACATTTGGAAGGGGGATAAGGGCCTTGCCGAGGCGAAGATGAAGGAATACGGAACGCTTAAATCCGAAATTGACGACTTTGACGCCATAGCGCGCCCCGAAGATGCCCACCGGTTTGAAGAGAGATTCATAACAAAAAACAAATACGAACACCTTCCGGCGATAATTTCCGTTTCTCCGGGAGCGGGAGGGGATGATGCCGCCGACTGGGCGGGCATACTGCTTGAAATGTATCAGGGATACGCGGCGAAGAGAGGATGGAAGACGTCGCGGATAGACGAAGACACGATTGAAATAAAAGGAGAGGACGCCTACAACATCTTGAGAAAAGAATACGGCGTGCACCGGCTGGTGCGCATATCGCCTTATGACGCGAAAAAATTAAGGCATACTTCCTTCGCCTTGGTTGAAGTTCTGCCAGCGTTTGAAAAGCTGGACGCCGACGAGGTGGAGGTTCCGGAAAAAGACATTAAAGTGGATTTCACAAGGTCTTCCGGACCGGGAGGACAGAACGTAAATAAAGTTGAAACGGCGGTGCGGGTGATACACGTTCCGACGGGACTTTCGGCGAGCAGCCAGGTTGAACGCAGCCAGGCGCAAAACAGGGAGCGCGCGCTCGCCATACTTAAAGCTAAACTTATAAAGCTTCTTGAAGAAAAGCAGGAGACGGAAATAGAAAGCCTTAAAACGCGCGTGAGTCCCGAGTGGGGACATCAGATAAGGTCGTATGTGATGCATCCGTATAAACTCGTTAAAGACCACAGAACAGAATACGAAACAGTGAAGATAGACGACGTTCTCGCCGGCAACCTGGACGGTTTCATAGAGGCGGAGTTAAAATTATAGAAGTGATAACTTTCAACAACGTTTCAAAGAAATACGGAGACAACGAGGTCGTAAGGGAAGCAAGCTTCAAAATAAATCCCGGCGAGTTTGTCTCACTCGTGGGAAAATCGGGAGCGGGAAAATCCACTCTCATCAAAATGCTAATAGGAGAAGAAAGGCCATCCAAAGGAAGGATTATTTTCGGCCAGTACGAAGTGAACAAGCTAAACGACAAGGAACTGCCGGAACTTCGGAGGCATATGGGAATCATCTTCCAGGACTTTCGCCTTTTACCGAAGAAGACGGCGCACGAAAACGTCGTGTTTGCCATGGAGGTGGCCGGTAGGCCGCAGAGGGAAATAGAAGAAGTGACACCGCAGGTTCTTGACCTTGTGGGACTCGGGACCAAGACTCAGAATTTTATCCACGAGCTTTCAGGAGGAGAAAGGCAGAGAGTCGCCATAGCGCGCGCGATGGTGAACCATCCGGATGTCATAATCGCCGACGAGCCGACCGGGAACCTTGACCCCATAAACACCTGGGGAATCATCAATTTGCTCATGAAGATCAATGAACTCGGCACGACCGTGATCCTCGCGACGCACAATAAGGAAATCGTCAACCAGCTTGAGCATAGGGTGATAAGCATGGAAGACGGCAAGATAATAAGGGACGAAGAAAAAGGAAAATACATCCTCGTTTAAAACATGCTTACCACTTTTTACAGAATAGTTAAGTACGGAATCCAGAACTTTTCCCGCAATTACCTGGTGTCCATCGCGACCATACTGGTGCTGCTTCTCGCCGTCATCGTTTTTGAAAGCCTTATCCTTTTCGGTGTCGTGGGGCAAAAAGCCATTTCGCTCGTGCAAGACAAGATAGACATCAGTGTTGACTTCAGGGAGACCGTCTCCGAAGACGAAATGCTGAACCTTAAAAGCTCGCTTGAGACTTTGACCGAAGTGAAAGAAGTAGAATACGTCTCGCGCGACGAGGCTCTCGTCAGGTTCAAAGACAGGCATCCTTCCGATTCCGATATCGCCAAGGCGCTTGAAGAAATCGGCGACAATCCGCTAAGGGCATCGCTCAATATCAAGGCATTCAATCCGAACGACTATTCGTCCATTGCCTCGTATCTCAACAACGAATCGCTTTCCGGGATAATAGAAACCGTGAGCTATAACCAGAACCAGCTTGTCATAGACAGGCTTGCGAAAATAATGGACGTCGGCCGGCAGGCCGGATTCCTGCTCACCGTGATTCTTGCCGTTGTCGCGAGCATCGTTTCGTTCAATACCATCCTTCTCGCCATATACTCAAGCAAGGATGAAATCGGGATTATGAGGCTCGTAGGAGCCTCAAATATGTTCATCCGCGGGCCATACATCGTCGTCGGCGCCATATACGGAGTCTTTTCGGCGCTCGCCGGCGTGATACTGACCATCCCGTTCGTTTATTTCGTGTCGCCTTACGTTTCCATACTTATTCCCGAAATGAACCTGTGGGGATACTTTACCGGGAACATCTTCGCCATATTCGGATACAATCTCCTGTTTGCCGTCTTAATCGGAGTCGTCTCAAGCTTCGTGGTGGTGAGGAGGTATTTGAGGGGATAAAAATAATTGAAAATAACCGCAGACAACCCAATAAGGAAGAATTACCGGGGATTCACCCTCGTGGAGCTTCTTATCGTCATCGCTATTCTTGCGGTGCTTGCCGCCGCCGTAGTCATTGTTTTAAACCCCGCGGAATTGCTTGCCCAGGCTCGGGACGGCCAGAGATCTTCCGATATGAAAACGGTCGGCGATGCTCTTGCCATGCTTGTGGTGGATAATCCGTCAGCCAACCTCGGAACGCAAAAAACGGTATATTTATCCATTCCTTCCGCTTCCGCGCCGTCATGCGATATTGCCGGATTGCCGTCTCTTCCTTCAGGATGGAGCTATAATTGCGCCGCTCCCCAGAGCCTTACGAATGTGAACGGAACCGGCTGGCTCCCGATAGACTTTACCACGGTTAAGGGAGGTAGTCCGATTCCGGCCCTTCCCACCGACCCAACAAACAACGGATCATTTTTCTACTCTTATACTCCGGGAGCGGCGAGTATGTATTCCGTTTCTTCCAAAATAGAATCAGTGAGACACAGACAGCAAAACCAATCGGGAATATTCACCACTAATTTCGCTTCCGGAAGCAATCCCCAGCTGTCTTCAATTTATTCCGGAGGGGATTGGATAAGGGTTCCCGGAGATTCCGCTTACAACACCCAGGACTTTTGGGTAATGAAATACGAAGCCAAATGCGTGGATGCCGGCGGCAATCCGCTTTACGTCCCGACAGAGGGCACGTATCAAACCTATTATGACTCAAGCGCGCCGTGTGTCGCGGGAAGCAACAGATACATAGCTTCGGTTAAAGACGGTTATCCGATAACGAGAGTATCCCATAACACGGCAAAAACTTATTGCGCTTCAATAGGCGCCCACTTACTCACGAATGAGGAATATATGACGATAGTAAAAAATGCGGAGAAGCAGGGAGACAATTGGATAGGAGGGAGCGTTGGAAGCAACAAACTTTACCGGGGGCATACCGACAACGCTCCTGCGAGCGCCCTTATAGCGTCACTGGACAGTAACGCTTATGCCGGCACGGGAAATACGGCAGGAAGCGAACAAAGAAGGACGGCGGTCCTTTCAAGCGGAGAAACGATTTGGGATATTTCCGGGAACGTGTGGGAGCACGTGATGAGGACGCCGGCGGACACCCAAACCGCGATACTAACGCCATCCTGCGACAGCGGTTCCGGCTGGCAATGGTGCAATTATGGAACGGCAACGACTCCTTACGTCTCGGCCTGGACGGCGGACGTCGCAAGGGACTACATAGGAGCTTCCAATGCCGCGTGGGACGCCAATAACCAAAATACCGGAAGAGTTTACACCAATTCGGGAGCTGCTGGAGGAACGGTTTTCCGACGCGGCGGCGGTTGGTACAATGGGGCGAATGCCGGTCTTTTCGCCGCGGGCTTGCATTCGTCGGGCGGTTCGTCGGACGGCTATGTTGGGTTTCGCTGTGCCCGGTAGCTTAGCGTAGAAATCTTTTAATCTTTCCAATCCCCCCAATGCTGGAGCGTTATTTACAACTTGCGCGCACCGCGTGCCGGCTTAGAGCGTACTGATAATCAATAGAAATGCTTCAAGACTTAATAATTTACCAGAAGACATATGATTTATTTTTGTATCTCCATCCGGTAATCGCCAAGTTTCCAAAAAACCAGAGATTCGTTCTCGGACAAAGCATTGAAAATAAAGTATTGGACATAATCAGGCATATAATCACGGCAAATTCGGAAAGGAACAAAACGCAGGAATTAAAAATGGCCAGCCTGGCCCTGGATGAGCTAAGAACGTTTGTGCGGCTTTCAAAGGACCTTAAATTCATAAGCGTCAAACAATACGGAGCGATTGCCGGGAAAACGAACGAAATAGGCCGAATTTTATCGGGATGGATAAATAAATATCCATAAGGATTGCGCAAGCGCAATAAGCCGTACCGCAGAGCTATAATTACAGACGGGGATGGGGGCGAGAAACAGCGTGCCGGTTTTCCTACGCGGCGGCAATTGGAACAATGGGACGAATGCCGGTCTTTTCGCCGCGAACTTGAATTAATCGGGCGGTTCGTCGAACAACAATGTTGGGTTTCGCTGTGCCCGGTACTTGTCAAACAAGCTTGGCCTGAATAACGCGTTCAAGGATGCTCTAACCGCGCCAAGACAGCTACGGCCGCCATTCCTTCCCAAATATAACGGGAGAATACATCTATTGTCCGGTTTTTGTTGGCTTTTATTCTCCAAAAGCGGACGCTAATAGATCTAAAACGAAAAGCTCCGGCGTAAGCGCCGGGCTTTCCGTTTTCCAAGAAAAGATATCGCGATAATGATCAAACTTTATGATGAGCTTACAAGTTATGAAAATATCCATAAGGCATACATTGACGCCAGAAGATGCAAACGGTACCGCAGCTCAATACTTAGATTCGGGTGCGAGCTTGAAAAACGCCTCGGGGAAATAGAAAAAGAACTCCTAAGCAGGTCTTACAAGCACGGAGGATACAGGGAGTTCGTCGTTTCCGATTCAAAAAAGAGGCTGATAAAAGCAGCTCCGTTCCGCGACAGAGTGACCCATCATGCTTTATGTAATGCGATAGAGCCGATATTGGATAAGACATTCATATTTGATTCGTACGCGTGCCGCAAGGGAAAAGGAACACATGCAGCCGTAAGAAGGCTTGAAAAGTTCATAAGGTCGGCAAGGAGCGACGCGAAAAGAAAGGGATTCGCTTGTTCCATTTTCTGCCTGAAATGCGACATATCAAAATATTTCAACAGCATAGACCAGGACATCCTGCTCAAAATATTAGGCAGAAGCATAACGGATGGCGACGTGACGCGGTTAATGACGGAAATCGTAAAAAGCAGCCCGCGGGGAATACCGATAGGAAACCTTACAAGCCAGCTGTTCGCGAATGCGTATTTAAACGAGCTTGACCATTATGTGAAACGCGTTTTAAAAGAAAAATATTATATCCGATATATGGATGATTTCCTGATACTCGGGGAAGACAAAAAGCATCTTCACGAAATAAAAGAAGAAATAAGATTATTTTTGGACAAAAAGCTGGAACTTTCCCTTCATCCAAAGAAAGCATCGGTTTTTCCCGTAAATAAAGGAGTTGATTTTCTCGGATATGTCTTAAAAGACGGCAAGAGAAAACTTAGGAAGACAACAGTGAAAAGATTCCTTAAAAAGAGAAGAAGATATAAGGCCATGATAAAAAGCGGAAAAGTGAGGCCGGATATCATAAAAGATTCTGATGCTTCATGGAGGGGATACTGTAAATTCGGAAACGCTTATCGCCTTATGAAAAGACTGACGCCGTAAATAACCCTCTAAAATTTATTTTAAAATTTAAGAGGGTAAAAACGCCCATCGGTGTGATGGGCGTTTAGGGCTTAAAAGTCCGGGGCAAGCTCAATCAGAAATCTGCCTTTCAGTTCGGCTACCACCCATTCTCTCGCTTCGGGCGTAATTAGCCTGAAATTATCGTCCGGATAAGGAACGGCTTTTCCGCACTTGCGGCATTCCATTATCAGAACGTTCGTGTGTTTTCCTTCACCGCAGGCGACGTGTTCAAACGTACAGACGCATCTTGTGAAATCCGGATGTTTGCAGTCTTTTTTCGGCACCGCCTATTCCTCCTTTCACAAAAACTTGGGCGACAGTTCCAGTCCGAGTTCTTCCGCTCTTTTGAGCAGCCTTTCTTTGGACGTCGGTACGATGAGGGGCCAGCATTCTTCCGGAACGACGGATGCCACTCCGCACTTTTCGCATTTCATCAGCAGAATGTTCGCGTCCTTACCGTCAAAACAACGGAGCCTATTCATTTTACAGGCGATTCGGGGCGAGTGTTCGGAACAATCAGTATTTGGCATTTTAAATGCCTCCTTTTAAAGAAGATGCCTCCAAAGTAATAAAAAACAGCCGATGTGTAAAGGCTGTTTTTTAGCGGGTTAAGCTTTTACCCCGTCTTTGTTAAGACTATGCCGAGGCCTGCTGTCCTTCCAGATAGGCGAGCCAATCCTCGTTTTCTTTCCTGTTAGCTTCAAGCTTGGCGAGTTCGTGCTCAAATTCGTGCCTGGGGTTTTCCGCGTGCTTCTTTTGAACGTAGCCGTTCGTGATTTCAATGCGGATGAGATTTTCCTTCACTTCGTCCGCCAACTCGGACAATATTTCTTTTTTGGTTTTCATTTGACCACTTATACTAACGGACTGATAGCCCTTGAGCAAGAGAGAAATTTGTGGTATTTTTGGTGGTCCCCGCCGAAAACAGCGACATCCAGGCGGGATTCTTTTCTCCGATGAATATCAGAAATGTAGCCATAATAGCCCACGTTGACCACGGAAAGACGACCCTTGTGGACGCCTTATTGAAGCAGTCCGAAAACTTTAAAATAAAGACCGGAGAGGCAGCCGAGCTCATCATGGATTCCAACGAGCTTGAAAGGGAAAGGGGAATCACTATTTTCTCCAAAAACGCCGCCGTTAATTACAAGGGCGTCAAAATCAATATTGTGGATACTCCCGGACACGCCGACTTTGGAGGAGAGGTGGAACGCATAATGAGGATGGTGGACGGAGTGATACTTTTGGTTGACGCCAAAGAAGGGCCGATGCCTCAGACGAAGTTCGTGCTCCGCAAGGCGATTGAGGCGGGACACAAGGTTATCGTCGTTATTAATAAAATAGACAAACCGGATGCCAGGCCCGAGTGGGTTTTGAACGCCGTTTACGATTTGTTCATAGATCTCGGCGCGACCGATAGTCAGATTGATTTTCCGGTGATATACGCTTCGGGAGTCCAGGGGAAAGCGGGCGATATCGCCGACCTTACCAAACAGGAAGACATTGAGCCGGTTTTCAAAGCAATAATAGACTATATTCCCGCGCCGGAAGCCAAACCAGATGAGCCTCTTCAGGCGCTCGTCGCGAACATCCAATACGATAATTACAAAGGAAGAATGGCGATAGCGAGGATTTACGCCGGAACGGTGAAAAAGGGCTCGCAGGTGGCGGTTGTCTCAAGAGACGGCGTTGTCCGCAAGGCGAGCGTTTCCGCCGTATCGCTTTTTTCGGGACTTGCCCGCGCTGACGTTGATTCGGCTTCCGCCGGAGATATTGCCGCCATATCGGGAGTCACCGATATTACAATAGGAGAGACGATAGCGGACGCCGGAAATCCGGCGGCTCTTCCGCCGATACACATAGACGAGCCGACCATTAAAATGGTTTTTGGCGTGAACACTTCGCCTTTCTCCGGAAAGGAAGGCGATTACACGACTTCAAGGAATATAAAGGAGAGGCTTGAAAAAGAACTGGAAGCGGACGTGGCGCTCAAAGTGGCTTCCACGGCGACAACCGACAGATGGGTTGTTTCCGGAAGGGGCGAATTGCATCTTTCCATACTTGTTGAAAAAATGAGGCGCGAAGGATACGAGTTTGAAGTTTCCAAGCCGCAGGTGATTTTGCGCGAAGAAGACGGAAAGACCCTGGAACCGGTTGAAACGGTTTCCGTTGAAGTGCCGGAAAATTTTTCCGGAACCGTGATAGAAATAATGGGCAAAAGGCTTGGCGTGATGAAAGACATGTCCGTGGACAGGGGAATATGCAAACTGGAATTCAGAACGCCCACCCGCGGACTCATCGGACTCCGTAACCTTTTCTTAACCGCCACCAAGGGAACGGGAATAATGAACACGCTTTTTGCCGGATACCAGGAACTCAAGGGCGAGGTCAGGTCGCGCGAGCACGGCTCAATCGTTTCCACGGCGACCGGAGAAACGAACAACTATGGCCTTGTCGCGGCGCAGGGAAGAGGAGAGCTCTTTATGAGCGCGGGAGTGCCGGTTTATGAAGGGATGGTTATCGGAGCGAACGCCAAAGAAGGCGACGTTTACGTGAATGTCTGCAAGACGAAGGAGCTCACGAATTTCAGGGCGAAGAACGACGGACTTCAGGAACAGCTTGAAGTGCCGAGAAGGCTCACGCTTGAAGACGCGATTGACTACATATCCGACGACGAACTTCTGGAAATAACGCCAAAGTCCATCCGTATCAGAAAATTGTATCTTACCGAGAACGACAGGAAAAAGGCCCAAAGGGCTTAAGCTTATCCGCCTCGGCTCGCGCGCTTCAGCGAGACAGGAAACCACAACTTTTAAAGTTTTGACGAAGTGGCAGATTTGTGGTATCTTCCGCGGGTACCCGAAAAAAAGAATATGTGAAAGGAAGGGATTTTATGAGAAGGACGCAATTCAGCGCCAAGGAAATTTCAACCGCTTTGCTCGCGAGGAAGCCTTTTCACGGACTTCCGGAATGCATGCTGGCAAACGAGCTTGGAGAGATTGCGCGCGGCGGTGACGAGGCCGAGAGCGAGGAGGCGAAATCCGGCCTTATGGAGCTCCTCACGCGCGGAGGCAAGGATGCTGCCGTAATATCGCACTGCTATCTTACCGAAATGGCCGAAGAACATCCCGACGTCCGCGAGCTGCTTGAAAAATTCAACGGAGATCCCAAAAACAGGGAAGTGGCTGAAGAAGCCGCAATGATCTTAGCGAGGTTAAATTAACTCGCTTAAAAGCCTCAAGCCTTCACAGGCTTGGGGCTTTTTATTAGACTAAAACGGGCCTAAATCACGGCAAAAAGGCTATTCTATTGACAAATAAGCTGTTTTATGATATAAATAAGCTGTTAACAACAAAATAAGATTGTAAGAAAGGAGGCGGTAGAGGTGACCGGACGATTGCTTGAAGCGGAGGTCTTTGGCAGGACCACTGTCAAATGGGAAGGCAAAATGGAATATATGCCTTACAGAACGGCGCTGGACTTTTGCCGTAAACATCAGCCGATCGGCTGGAACCCAGTTGACCCTTCAACAAGGACCGGATCCAACCTCTATGCTTCTGTGGCAATAGAGCTGGAAAAGGCTGTTGGGGAATTTACCTGGGAAGAAGAACTGAAGTTCTTCTCCGCTATCGGAAGTCCGTTAGACGTTTTCCACGGCGTGGATGGATGGTTTGAATTCAGAGGTAACGTTGTTACCGTTGATCTTACCGCCAACACAGCCAAGGTTAACGGCTATAAGGCAAATGTCATTCTCTTCTATGAGGATGATAACGATCGCGAGATTAATCTTCACGGGATTGAAAGAATCCCACAATTACTCTTAGGCGCCGCTTAAAAAAGGCGCCTTTTCTTTCCATTGACATGCCGATCGGCGTGTTTCAATATATTCGCCGAGAGAGCAGGCACGTTAAAAAAACGAGAGGAGAAATCCATATGAGGTATTTTTTCCGCCACGATAAGTGCGGCAGAAAGGAAGAGGAGGTAAACGAAGACACCTTTAAGATGTTTGTCGGCGCCAACTGGGATTCGTTCCGGAAAACCGCCATTCAGGCAGACGCTTTCGGGGGCATGATTATCTTCAAGGACAAATGTCCCTTTTGTTCAAAAGAGGGGACGGACGATGCTGAAATCGTCATACTCAAGGAGCCGAAAAACTCCTTGCATAACACCGGTTAAGCACCAAAAATGCTTGCCGGTTTTTTTTATCTTTTCGGACGGCTATACTTTAAGGGAAATGAACGCGCCGGAATTTGAAAAACGCTACGGGGAGCTTAACGCCGAGCAAAAAATGGCGGTGGACACCATAGACGGACCCGTCATGGTTATCGCCGGTCCCGGAACGGGAAAAACCAAAACGCTCACGATGCGGATAGCAAACATCGTGAAGATGACGGATACGGAGCCGGAAAACATACTTGCGCTCACTTTCACGAGAGCCGGCGTCGTTTCCATGAGAAAAGCGCTTATCGGCGTGATGGGCGCGGACGCTTATTCGGTTGCCATAAACACGTTTCATGGATTTGCGGAGAGTGTCATCAGGGATAATCCGGAATGTTTTCCGAACATAATCGGCTCGGAACCGCTCGCCGATTCGGACAAGTACAGAATATTTGAGGAAATTTTTGAAAGCCTGCCGCTTGAACACATCCGTTCGCCGAGAGACAAGTTTTATTACCTCCCTTCCGCCATCAGCGCGATAAGCGATCTGAAGCGCGAGGGTGTTGACCCGGAAAATTTCAGGGCAATACTCGCGGAAGACCGAGAGGCTTTTGAATCAATTGAAGATTTGTATTCCGAAAGGAAAAAGGGAGCGGTCAAGGTGAAATACGCGAGCGAGGAAAAACGGCTCCAAAAAAACGAGGAGCTGGCCTTAGTTTACGAAGCCTACGAGAGCAAGCTCGGCGAGCGCCAGGCATACGACTATAACGATATGATAATGGAGACGCTCAAAGCGCTCGCTTCGGACAAGAACCTCCTTCTTTCGCTCCAGGAGAAATACCAGTATATCCTCGCCGACGAACATCAGGACAGCAACAATTCGCAAAACAGGATATTGGAACTTCTCGCCGATTACCACGAAAATCCCAATCTATTCATCGTGGGAGACGCCAAGCAGGCGATATACCGCTTCCAGGGAGCATCGCTTGAGAACTTTGAATATTTTAAAAAACGTTATCAGAGTGTGAAGCTCATTGAATTCAAGAGCAACTACCGTTCAACCGGAGAGATACTTTCCGGCGCTTACAGCGTCATCAAGCGCGACAGCGAGCTGGAATCAAAATCAGGGAAAGGAGAAAAAATAAGGATCGGCGAGTTTGCTTCCGAATTGGCGGAGGAATATTTCGTCGCCGATGAAATAAAGAAAAAACTGGATTCTGGAGCGGACGCCGAAGAAATCGCCGTTTTGTACAGGGAAAACAAAGATAGCTCGGCTTTTGCCGAGGCGTTCAGAAAATACGGCATACCTTTCGTCGTGGAATCGGACAACAATCTGCTTTCGGATCCGGATGTGGCGAGGGCGGTTAAGATAATGAAGGCGGTTTATGACCCGGCGGACCAATTTTCCGTTGTGGAAGCGGCGCATATGTCGTGTTTCGGGCTTGATCCGATTGAGATATACAAAACCTTGAGCGGCGCCCAGAAAAACCGGGTCCACGTTTTGGATGCCATCAAGGAAAGCGAGAACGAAAAAATGAGGGAATTCGGGAAAAAGATTTCCGGGTGGAAAATCATTTCCAAAAACGAAAGCCTGATGGACACTGTGGAGGCGATACTTACCGAATCCGGAATGATGGAGGATGCGATGAAGCGTCCGGATAGGCTCGCGAGAATTGAACGCCTTTCGGAATTCTACGCCCATGTGAGGAGCTTTGCCGAGGGGAAAAAAGGCGCGACGTTTGACGACTTTATGGAACATATCCGGATAATGGAAGGGCACAACGCCGCCGTCGGCGAAAAGAAAAGCGGATTCACGAAAGGCAAAGTCCGCCTGATGACGACGCATGGTTCCAAGGGGCAGGAATTCCGCTCCGTGTATCTCGTCCGCGCCACTGACAACAAATGGGGAAAGGGAGAGAGGGCTGAAAAAATTCGCCTGCCGTACAGGGTTTATTCGCTCACTGGCCGGATAACCGAAGAGGAAGAAAAGAAGGATGACAACCGCAAGCTTTTTTACGTGGCGCTCACGAGAGCGAAGAAGGAACTAACGATAACTTACAGCAAGGAAAAAGACGGCAAAGAACAGCTGCCGGCGGAGTTTATAAGCGAGATAAGGGAGGATATGACGGAAGCGATAAGCGCTGAAAAATGGGATTCGGGAACGGACGCTTATCTCAAGGTCCTTTTTTCCATGGCTCCGAAAACGGAACCGGAGGAAGAAATCAAAAAGCTGGTGAATGAGGCTCTGGATGAAAAAGGGCTGTCGGCCACAGATATAAACAATTATCTGGACTGCCCGTGGAGATATTTTTACTCCGGCCTTTTCCGGATACCGGAAAAACAAAAGCCGCATCTTTCCTACGGAACGGCGGTACACGCCGCGCTTAAGGAATTTTTTGATTCAATAAAGGAACACGGACCGCGGAAAGACTATCTCCTGTCCAGGTTTGAATATCATCTTTCAAGAAGTGTTTTGGAACCGGCGGATGAGGAATTGCTGCTCAAAACCGGCAGAGAATCGCTGTCCGCTTATTTTGAGGAGAGAAAAGAAGACTGGGAAAAGGATTTTATCACCGAGTTCAAGATATCCGGAGTGGAAATCGCGCCGAACGTGAAAATACAGGGAAGAATAGACCGGATGGAACAGCTGGGATTTTCGGATGAGGTGATAGTTACCGATTTCAAAACCGGAAGGGCGAAGTCAGCAAAAGAAATAGCCGGCGAGACTAAGAACTCGGACGGAAACATAAAAAGACAGCTTGTATTCTACAAACTCCTTTTGGACGGATACAAAGAGGGAAAGTATAAAATGGTTTCCGGACAGATTGATTTCATAGACCCGGACGCGAGCGGAAAATGCCGAAGCGAAAGAGTGCCGGTTTCCGCCGAGGAGGCCGAAGCCCTGAAGGAAGAGATAATAAGGATAGACGGGGAAATACGTTCGCTCGCTTTCTGGAACAAAAGGTGTGACGACAAGGATTGCCCCCATTGCAAGTTGAGAGAGTCGGTCCGTCTCACCTAAGGTTCGCCGAGACGGGTCCGTTTCGCCTAACCCGTCTCGCTGGCGCTCGCCGAGGCCAAGCGGATTCGCCGAGATTATCCCGCTGAAACGGGATAAGCCCCGTAGGAGTTCTCATAAGACTTTTCCTGTAGCAATGGATGTTTTCTTTCACTAAACCGCAAACTTCCTTAATGTTCTGAAAGGAGCGAACTCTGACGGGGTAAATTTGCTATAATTAGGCTATGAGTATCAGCGCAATCAAGAAGACATTTGTCATAATTTCCATAGCAGGAACCATTATTTCGGTCGGACACAGGAGTTCCGCTTTGCCGATATCGCCGTTTGTCGCGAGAGCTCAGGAAGCGCTTGAAGAAACCGAGGCGCAGCAGTTCGCCAAGGATGAAATCAACAGGAGAAGGAGCGAACTTAAGGGCGCTTTTGAAGAAAGAAGGGTCCAATTCATTGAACAGCTCCAGAACGTGCTGAACGAAGGAAAAAGACAGATAGCGCTCCAGGCGTCGGATGCCATTAATGAAATAAACACGCGCAAGACCGACCAATATCTGGAGCTTATCGGCAGGGTTGATTCCATACTGCAGGCAATCTCCGTAAGGGTGGAAGCGCTCGGCCAGACCGGGTCAAATATTGAGGAGATTTGGCCCAAGATAATGGAAGCCAACAGAACGATTGCGGACGCGAGAGGGCTCGTGATGTCCCAGTCCGGAGTGATTTACAATATTGAGGGAGGCGCCGAAGAAGGGCTCGCGACCGAAGTGAAAAACGCGAGAAACAACCTGTATACCGATATCGGAAACATAAGAACCAAAGTGAAAGATTCGTGGAACGCCACCAAGGAAGTCATAAAGGCTTTTAACGAAGCAAACAAACAATAAAACTCATGAATAAGAAAACAGTAATTTACACAGCCGGCGCGATCCTGATTGTCGCGGCGGTTGCCGGACTTTTGATCTGGAGAATCGGGCAAAAGGCTGAACAACCTGTTTTAGAGGAGCAACCGGCTTCCGCCGACTCTTTTGACACGGAAGATTCAATTGAAGGAGGGGAGCTTGGGGAATACGGCAAGCTTTTGAATGAAATGGAATTTGAAAGCCTGGATGAGGAATTCAAAGAAATAGACGAACTGGTAAACCAGCTTTAACCTTGAAAGAAAATCTGACACTTGTTTCGGAACCGGAGAAGGACTACGAACTGATAGACAGCGGAGAAGGAGAAAAGCTTGAAAGGTACGGAAGCGTTGTTTTGTCGCGTCCCGACCCTCAGGCGATATGGCCGAAAGCGAATCCGGAAGTATGGAAGAATGCCGCCGCCTCCTTTGGCGGACCTGTCTTACGCCAAGGCGGACCTGTCTCGCCGAAGGCTCGCCAAGGCGGACCTGTCTCGCCGAAGGCTCGCCAAGGCGGAGAAGGAAAAGGCAAATGGAGAGAAAAAACCAAATTGCCGGGGTCTTGGCCGATAAATTTCGGCGGGCTGACTTTCGGCATCCGATTATCGGCTTTCAAGCATACCGGGATTTTTCCGGAGCATAAGCCGAGCTGGGAATGGATGAGCGGAAAGATTGCCGGAGAAAAAAGAAAAGTGTCGGTTTTGAACCTTTTTGGATATACGGGAGGCGCTACCCTTGCCGCGGCGAAAGCCGGAGCGGAAACGGTCCACCTGGACGGTTCAAAAGTCGCCGTTTCGTCCGCCAAGGAGAACGCCAAGATGTCCGGCCTCGCGGAGAAACCGATAAGGTGGATAATAGACGACGCAACGGCCTTCGTTAAAAGAGAAGCGAGGCGCGGAAATAAATATGACGGAATAGTGATGGACCCGCCCGCTTATGGACACGGTCCGGAGGGGGAGATGTGGCAGATAGAGGACGATTTACTCAAGATGCTTTTCCTTTGCCGGGAAATAATATCCGAAAAACCGCTTTTCATTCTGCTTAACGGATATGCCGCCGGCTATTCCGCGATAGGATACGCAAATATGCTGGAAGAGGTTTTCCCATTCGCCAAAAACGGCGCGGGACGGGGTGAAATAGGAATAAGAGAAACCGAAAGGGGAATTATCCTTCCATCCGGAATTTTTGCCCGCTGGGGCGCGTAGAGAAGAAGGAAAAGGCAATCAGGCGCCTAAGTTGTGGCTTCGGGCGTTTTTTGGTTGACAACACATTGAAAATTATGTCATCTTCGGAGAGTACCTAAAAAAACATATAGGAGGCCCCAGTCATGTTCCAGTTTGAATTCAATTTTATGACCGTCCTGCTTTTCGCTCTCGTTGTCTGTTTGCTGATCATTCTTGTAACCAACAGGAGGGTGAGTAAAAACGCTTCAGAGGCTTTTGAACATCTCAAAAAGACGGCAACCGAAGAAATCGGCGCTGACGGCCGGTTCATCCTGAACGACGAGGCGTGCTCCATGTTCGCCAATATCACTATGAGGCATCCGAGCGACCCTTACTTCAGCGTCTGGATTGAGGGACTGCCCGAAGCGATCATTGAGGTTTCCGTCCACCGCAAGATGGACGACATTGTTGTTTACATCTCCGGCCGGGGAAAAAAGGAAAGACAGGGAAAGGATAAGGTTGAGACCGCCGAGAGCGATGTGAGATATGCCATAAGGCGGGCGAAAGAAAGAATGGGCTGACAGCCGATAAGCCGCTCTCCAGAGGAGGGTGGCTTTTTTATTTTCCGCTAAATATACTCAAATATAATGGTTAACGTCCTTTACGAGGACAATCACATAATCGCCGTGATGAAACCGGCGGGCGTTCCGGTCCAGAAAGGAGGGAAAGGGCAATCGCTTGATCTGATGGTCAAGGATTATCTTAAAACCAAATACAAAAAACCCGGGAATGTTTTTTTGGGGATAGTGCACCGGCTTGACCAGCCGGTTTCGGGGATAATTCTTTTTGCGAAAACGAGCAAGGGAGCTTCGCGGCTTTCGGAGCAGTTCAGGGAAAAGGAACTTGAAAAAACGTACCGCGCGGTTTTGACGGGTAAACTGAAAAACAAAAAAGGAGTTTTAAAATCCAGGATACGGAAAGAGAGGAGCGGATATTTCAGGGCGATCGTGGAGGGTCCGGCTTACGGAGAGCCCGTGACTGAAAAAGGGCGGGAAGCGGAGCTGGAGTATAGGATAGTGAAGGAGGGGGCGAAAAACAGCCTTGCCGAGATAAAGCTCGGCACCGGACGGTTCCATCAAATAAGAGCGCAATTTTCAAGCATAGGCCATCCGATTTTGGGAGACGCGAAATACGGTTCGCCGACCCTGCTGCCGGACGGGATGATCGCCCTGCATTCGGCGAAAATTTCCTTTATGGCGGCGACAGGGGAGCGAAAAGTGGAACTTAATGTCTCGGACCCGGCTTATTTCAAGGATTTGCTTTGACGAGTAAAAGCTCCGCGTAATATCCTTAGGGAATGATAGGAGTAATAATATTCGTGGCGGTTATACTGCTCGTAAGCCTCAAGCAGATAGACCAGTACCAGAGAGGGGTGATGTTCACCATGGGGCGGTTCACGAAGGTAAAGGATCCGGGATGGAGACTGGTCGTGCCCGTCTTTCAGAGGATGATCAAAGTGGATATCCGCACCAAAGCGGTTGACGTTCCTGACCAGCAGGCGATAACGAAGGACAATATACCGGTCAGGGTGAACGCTGTCATTTATTACAAAGTTTCCGATGCCGGAAAGGCGATAATAGAGGTTGAGAACTTTTACTACGCCGTTTCCCAGCTCGCGCAGACAACGATGAGAAACGTTGTCGGCGAGGTGGAATTGGACGAGCTTCTCGGACAGCGCGACAGGATTTCGGAAAGGATAAGGAACGTGGTTGACGTGGCAAGCGACGCCTGGGGAATAAAGGTGGAGAACGTGGAACTCAAGGACGTGGCTTTGCCTGGTGATATGGAGCGTACCATTGCCAAGCAGGCGGAAGCCGAACGCGAAAGGAGAGCGGTCATCATCAAGGCGGAAGGAGAAGTGATTGCCGCCGAGAACATGGCGAAAGCGGCGGGGTTGCTCTCTTCTGTTCCCGGAGCTC
>Ga0172364_10000722_pt1 | contig 24265 bp, 19 predicted proteins | sample LakKivSesite10cm_FD_114545 | JGI IMG/M metagenome (GOLD analysis project Ga0172364, IMG submission 114545) | Sediment microbial communities from Lake Kivu, Rwanda - Sediment site 10cm | ecosystem: Environmental > Aquatic > Freshwater > Lake > Sediment | place: Rwanda: Western Province, Lake... | reverse complement strand
GGAAATTCTTTTTCTACTTCAGCCAGATTCCGTATTATGCCGTGAGGCGCTTGCAACTCTGGCGGTTTGTGACATACATGTTTCTCCATGCAGGCGGGCTTCATCTTTTCTTCAACATGATGGCGCTCTGGTTTTTCGCCCCCCGGCTTGAGTTGCGCTGGGGCGGTGCGAGATTTCTGAAATTTTATTTCCTTTGCGGGATTGGGGCGGCAATCGTCCACTCCATCTTTACATTTCTCTTCGGGCACAAATTCATCCTCGAAACAGGCGGGGCGACACGCGGTCTGGAAATGATGGTGGGAGCATCGGGCGCCATCTATGGTGTTCTCTTTGCCTACGCCTTTTATTGGCCTGATGAGACGGTGCTTCTGAATTTCTTCATTCCCATGAAGGTCAAATACATGGTGCTCCTCTTCGGGGCGCTTGCGTTCGTGAACACAATTGGCGGCACAGGGAGCCACGTCTCACACATCACACATCTGGGCGGGCTTCTGACGGCGTTTTTATACTTGCGCGGCTGGCACATGTTTAGAGGCGGCGGGGGATTCTTCAGGCGCACTTCTCGCCGCATGGTCAAACGCTACTACCGCGATGCCGATGGGCGAATCTATGTCGAAATGGAGGAGGAATAATACGCCTTGTGCTTTTTGTGCCTTTATGGTTATAAACCCTCAAAATAAAACTTGAATTCCATAAGTTGAAATGTATTTTTGAATCCAGTTTAAATATTATTATCTGTAAAAGGAGGATAATTATGCGTTACGTATTTGCCATAATGACGCTGATGCTTGCCTTGGCATCGTACGCCGCGGTTGCCTCTGGCAATGAGAAGGCGGAGGAATCGGGCATCCCGCCCGTTCCACGAGAGTTCCGCGCCGCATGGGTCGCAACGGTCGCTAATATTGACTGGCCCTCAAAACCCGGACTCCCCGTGGAACAGCAAAAGGCGGAACTCATCGCGATTCTCGATAAGGCGGTGGAAATCAATCTGAACGCAATCATCCTGCAGGTTCGCCCACAGTGTGATGCGCTGTATGACTCAAAGATTGAACCATGGTCATATTACCTGACAGGCAAGATGGGGAAGGCGCCGGAGCCGTATTATGACCCTCTTGCCTTTGCCGTGGATGAGGCGCACAAGCGCGGTCTCGAACTCCACACATGGTTCAATCCCTACCGAGCACACCTTCTCAAGATGAACGTCCCAGTCTCAGAGAACCATATCTCCAAGACCAAACCGGAGATTGTCAAAGAATATGGCTCTTATCTCTGGTGCGACCCGGGAGAGAAGTCAACTCAGGACGAGACAATGAATGTAATCCTTGATGTGGTGAAACGCTATGATGTGGATGGCGTCCATATTGACGATTATTTTTATCCATACAAGGAGAAGGGACCGGACGGAAAAATACTTGATTTCCCGGATGAACCCAGCTGGAAAAAGTATAAGGACTCCGGAGGGAAGCTCAGCCGCGATGACTGGAGGCGTGATAATGTTAATGTATTCGTCAAGCGGTATTACACAGAAGTCAAGGCGATGAAACCCTGGGTCAAGGTCGGCATCAGCCCATTTGGAATCTGGCGCGGCGGTTACCCTCCCGAAGTGGCAAAAGGCGCATTTGACCAGTATTCGGAGCTTTACGCCGATGCGAAGCTCTGGCTGGAAAATGGATGGGTGGATTACTGGACGCCTCAGATTTACTGGGAAATCTCATCTCAGCGGACACCTTTCAAGCCAATCCTGAAATGGTGGGTAGAGCAGAACAAAGAAAAGCGCCACATCTGGCCCGGTAACTACACAAGCAGATGGAGTGCGGATGAAATCACTTCTCAGGTTCTTGCAACGCGTCAGCAGCCCGGTGCAAGCGGTAATGTCCACTTCAGCATGAAGGCATTTACCGAAAACCGCCAGGGTATTGACGACAAGTTGAAAAGCAGCGTGTATAAAGAGCAGGCGCTTGTGCCCGCTTCGCCCTGGCTTGCTTCAAAGCCCTTTAATGAAAAGCCAGAACTCGATGTTATCATGAACAAGGATGGGACAATTGACCTTGATTATTATCTCCCGTCCAAAGCGCCTGTCTGGCAGTGGGTTCTTTATATCCGCAGGGGAGGGAACTGGACGTATAAGATTCTTCCCGGAAGCAAGCAGAAGTTTATGCTGAATGAGGGGGGTGAAAAGGTGCCTATTGAGATGGTTGCGATTTCCGCCATTGACCGCTTTGAACAGGAGAGCCCCCCTGTGGTGCACGACCTGACGAAGAAATAATCCCCTTAGTTACTGAAAAATAATTGACAGGCGAGGGGCGCGGAATCTATGAAGCAATTGTCTTAAGTGTTTTAGATGACCCAGCGATTTTAAATATTTGTGGGGGTATGGCTCAGCTGGGAGAGCACTTGGCTGGCAGCCAAGGGGTCAGGGGTTCGAATCCCCTTACCTCCACCAGACATGAGGGGGACGGAAGAAAAGTCTGTTCCCCTTATTATTTTCTCTTTGCCCTGTGTTCCCCGTGGTTAAAATTTTTGCAAACCACTGGAAACACGGGTGAAAAAATAGGGAGTTCTTAAAACTCAAATCCCGCAATAGTCCCGCGGATACGCAAATTCTGCGTGGCGCCCTGCGGAAATATCGCCACGACCTGTGGCGCCACAAAGCGTAAGCCCGACCTGAATGAATGACTCCAGTTCTGAAGGCTTGGCGATGACCGACCATCAATCTGAAACATGAAATATTGCGTCAACTGACTTGAGGTATCATCTGTGATTGTCCAGATGGCGCCCACATCCGCCGCCATTATAAAGATATCCGTGATGACGAATGTTTTGCCCGTTGGAACGGTGTAAATCACCTTAGATGCACTGCTCGAGGTTATGTCGAAGTAGATGGACTGGATGGTGTTTGAGCGCCCCTCGTTTTCCGGCGCGACCGATTCCCTTCCCAGCTTCCCCATCGGGATGCTCGCATCATCGATATCTTTGCCGTTCAGCGAACCTGCACGAAAGGCAAATGGGACGGACACTAACCACGCATCGGGTGAAAGAAGGTCAATGCTTCCCATGGAGGTTTTTTGAAACCACACCCGCAGATAGGCAGTCTTGTTCTGTTGAAACAAACTGACTGGAATGATGGTCATATTGGGGAGGGAAGAGTCCCCCAGCATAACGTCGAACAGACCCCGAGAAACTGTCAGCGTCACACCGTTCACAGGTATATTGTCCGCAGTTTTTCCTACCTGCGAGCCATCATTTGACCAGAGGATGAGCGGCAGTGGGGTTGTGTTGTCAATGATGGCAAAGTGGAAGATGCCCGTGCCTTCATAGCGGATGTTCCCCTCGCGTAGTTGCCCCTGATAATGGAAGGCGTTCGGGACGGAATACGACTGGCAAAATGCCAGCGTTCCAAGAATGGAAATTATTGCAGACAGGATAAAAGTTCTTTTCATATTCACACCTCCTGCGCTGTTAATTTTTCGAAAACGATTAACCTTCCGCGCAACAGTTATTGCAAGACTTTTATTGATTTCCATTTGCCCTGATGATTATCCGATTGACGAAGGCGGTTAATGGGCATTATCCAGTATTTATACTTTGTTCATGGTGAGTTGGGAAGGAATGTCAAGGTTCGTCAGGTTGGTTATTGTGCTGTGCATTATGGCTGTCTGGATGTGGGCGCCGGCACAGGAAACGATGAGCGTGCAGACTCGCAACGGGCGAACTCTGTCCCTCACGATACGCCTTTTGAAAAACTCTCCCCATGTCTCGCTTGCGGAACTAAGGCGGTTCATGAGTGAGGCAAAGGTCGGTATTGAGCTTGAGTGGGACGAGACATTCGGACTTTTACGCATCATGCGGGGGGCGGAAAATAATGCCCTCTTTCTTGATAAGACTAACATACTTGTCAATAATGAGGTCATACGCGGGACAGAACCGATGCGGCTTGTTGATGATGAGATTTTCATCCCCGTTTCGTCGCTCAAGGTTCTTAATAAGGTCTGGAATGAATTTATCTTTGAAAACGTAAAGATTGACCTGCCAGCGGAAAAGACATCCGAGCCACTCATGCCGCGCCGGACAGGCGCTCCTTTGCGCGTGGCGATTGACCCCGCTACCGAACCGCTGAAATGGGAAAAGAGCACAGGCGGCGCTTCCATCTCTCAGGAGGAATGGACATTCAACCTTGCGCAGAAAATGAAGTCCCTCCTTGAGCATGAGGGCAATATCGAGGTGATTCTGACCGTGGATAGGGATGAAAAAATTACCCCGGACGAGAAGATTAGACGCATAAACCATAGCGGTGCGACTTTCCTTATTGCCCTTTGTTTGGATGCGTCGGAATTCGAATCACTTGGCGGAATTGAAATCATTGTTGCCTCCGCATCGCTTGACCTATCCGCCTCTGACAGGACTCGCATTGAGGCCCGCTCCAACCCTCAGACGGCGGCTTACATCCCATATCAGGAGGGAAGTTTTTCTCTGGGAACGGTTCTCCTTGAAGAATTGGAGCATGATGTTGCTGGACGCATCGGACCTGTAACACCAGCACCGGCTTATTTATTGCGGCGCATTGCAATGCCATCGGTCATATTATCATGCGGATATGTGAGCAATCTCACCGATGCGGGGCAACTGAGGGAGACGAGATACCAGGATACCCTCGCTCGTGGTATCGCTTCAGCAATTTTGAAGTTTCAAAAAATCGGGCAGACGGATAATGCGGTAAAATAGAGATGTGGCGCATCATATAAACTCATGCTCACCAGAGTCCGCGCCGCCAAGCCGACCATGAATGTGCCGCAATGAATAGCAGAAGAATTACATACCAGAAAATGGGAATCCCACGCGCCTTATCCTTCCTGTATAATCCCCAGGCGGCAAAAAGGATGAATAAAGGTTCTAAGTAAACCCTCTGCCGGGGAACGGAACCGCCATATGCCAGCAGGAATAAAAACACACTCGGTATAATCGGGGCGATGACAAATAATGATCCCACTGTGTTTTCACGGATGAGCAACCACAAACCCTTCAGGGCATACGGGAGGATGAGCAGATAAAGAACCCACTGTCCGGGGTAAAGCATGTAGTCAATCACCGGCGGTCTGGGAGAGATATACCACGCATAGGGCGCAAGGAAGAATCGCGGAACGCCCCTCGCACAATGATAAAGACTGCCCCAGACCGTTTTCCCTTCATCAGGCAGATTGTTCAGAAAGGTGTATATCACCTGGTTCTGGTAATCGCGCATGGGGATAAACACTCGTGCAAGGATAAGCACCGCCGCACACGCCACAAGTGCGAGCCACGCCTTTTTGTGCTCCCTGTGCATAAGAAGGAGATATGCCGCTGGTCCCAGCAAAAGTGCTCCAACGCTGTAAATGCGTAAAATCATAAGCCCGCACAGGCAAGCCGCAAGTGCCGCCATCGCCCAGATATTCCATCTGTTATAGAGAATGAGAATCAGGTAAAGCCCGCAGAGAAATAAAACCGAAATAAAAATATCCCGCATAAGAAATGCTGCCCAGAAGGCAAAGGAGAAATAAACGGCGCAGAGCAGGGCAACTGTCTTGTCAGGTGTGGACGAAACGCATTTCTCATTATGCGTAGCCGAATTTTGGGGAAAGAGGGCGCGCGCAGTGAAGAAACAAAGGGGCGTCAGCAGAGCGCTCATCAAAATGTTGAGCATGATAGGGATATCAGGTTTGTGCCCGAATACGTAATAAACCGCCGCAAGTATGCGGTTCCATCCCGTGTGGAGCGTGCCAAGATATTTATCCGTCCACAGGGAGGGAAAATGCCCCGCCCGCCATTCTGACGCAATCGCCCAGCTGTATCTGTCATAGCCATATTCATCAATGAAGAAGAAGCGCCCGTGGCGTGGGACTGGCATGCGCTGGAGGCAAATTGCGTAGATGATGTGCAGAATGAGGGTGCATGTGGTTGCAATGAAAAGAAATCTTGACGTCTCTTTATCCAGCCGACGCCACGATATGATGAGGGTTGCTACAAGGGCGATGTATGGAAGGGTGAAAAATATGGAGGATAGAACAGGCATTCAGAAACCATTCCACCATGAGCGTTTATCGGTCTTCGGGTGATGCGAAGCCGTGTTATGATTATTCAAGAGTCTCGATATATTTATCCGCATACCATGCCGCCGTGGCACCATCACCCGTTGCGGCAACCACCTGACGAATACTTTCAGCCCTGACATCTCCCGCGGCGTAAATGCCCGGCACACTTGTCTCCATCCGCAGATTTGTTACAATCTGCCCCTCTCGTGTCTTTGCCACAAAATCCGGCACAAAACCAGTATTCGGTTCATTGCCGATGAGAATAAAGACCCCCTGAGTGGGAAAGATGTTCGTTTCGCCCGTTTTTTTATTGAGGAGTTCCACGGCGGTCACTGCCTTTTCCCCGATGATTTTTGTGATAACTGTATCCCAGATGAATGAGATTTTTGGATTGGCAAGGGCGCGCTCACCCAGAATCTTTGTTGCCCGCAACTCGCTACGCCTGTGAATGATGTGCAGATGTTTCACAAATTTGGTGAGGAAGAGAGCTTCCTCAATGGCGGTGTCGCCGCCTCCCGCCACTACAATCTCCCTGTCACGGAAGAGAATACCATCGCACGTGGCACAATATGAGACCCCTTTTCCAGTGAGCTCATTCTCACCGGCGACGTTTAATTTTTTCCACGATGCGCCCGATGCGATAATGAGCGCGCGGGCAGCAATCTCCCCGCGGTCGGTCAAGACGATAATGGTCTTATTATCCTTTTCTATCCCTTTCGCCTGCTCCATTTCAATAGCGACCTCAAGATTTTTCGCCTGCTCCGTCATATTATTTGCGAGGTCCATGCCGATTGTGCCTTTTGGGAAGCCGGGGTAATTTTCTATCAAGGATGCGAACGCAAGTTGACCTCCGGGGAGCGCCTTGTCAATGACAAGGGTTTTTCTGCGTGCCCGACTTGAGTAAATGGCGGCGGCGAGTCCTGCCGGTCCTCCACCGATTATCAGGACGTCCACCATTCTCCTGTCCCCGGACATTTTTCCCCCTCCGCAATTTCATTGACGCCAAATCTGGGAGTTCCATAGAGTAAAGTCAATGTTTTTAAATAAAAAAAGGAGAGTGAAGTAATAGCGTATATAGAATAGATGCGATAGAGAATTACATGACTGAGCGATTGAAAATAACAGTTATCATCCCCACGTTTAATGAGGAGCGGAATATCCGTGAGTGCCTGGAGTCGGTGAAATGGGCGGACGAGATTTTTGTCGTGGATTCGTTCAGCACGGACAGGACGCTTGAGATTGCACATCCACTCGCCACTCGAATCGTCCAGCATGAGTATGTCAATTCCGCAACGCAGAAAAACTGGGCAATCCCGCAGGTGACTCATCCGTGGGTCATGATTGTGGATGCGGATGAGCGAGTAACGCCTGAGCTTCGCGATGAGGTTCTGGAAATCTTGAAAAGTGACGGCGATGGCTATGACGGTTTCTCAATTTATCGCATCAATCATTTCCTGGGGAAACGCATCAACCATTGTGGGTGGAACAGGGATGACGTTCTTCGCCTTTTCCGGCGAGACATGGGTCGCTATCAGGAGCGCGAGGTTCATGCAAATGTCATTCTAAATGGTCGCTCACGCCACCTGAAGAACAAACTTGTTCATTACACCTTTACCTCCATGGAGCAATTTTTGCAGAAGATGGAGCGCTACACAACATGGGCGGCTGGCGACCGCGGGCGCATAACAAAAAAGGTCAGATGGTGTCACCTCACACTCCGCCCGCTTTTCCGCTTCTTCAGACAATATGTGCTTAATCTTGGTTTTCTTGACGGCATTCCGGGGCTGATTTTGTGCATCCTCGCCTCATACAGCGTTTTCCTCAAATATGCAAAGCTATATGAGCGGCAGAAAGAAAGCCATGATGAATGACCGACAGAGCATCATCGTCCATCTTCCCAACTGGCTTGGCGACACAGTTCTTGCCACACCCTTTTTGCATGCCCTTCACGACGTTTTTCCCTCTGCCCATATCACCCTTGTGGGGCGCCAATGGGTGACGGACATCCTCAGCCATTTCCCTGGCATGGATGAGATATTGACACTTGAAGGAAGAGGAAAATATAGCTCCACGCTTCATCTTGTCAGGCTTCTGCACGAGAGGCGACCTGATTCAGGATTTCTCCTCACCAATTCATTTCGCACCGCGCTTGCCTTTTATGCGGGGAATGTCCGGGAACGCATCGGGTATGCCACGAATTTTCGCCGTCTCCTGCTTACACGACCCATTGCGCAAACGTCGAACATCATACAGTCCCCCATGGTTGAGTATTATCTCAATCTCCTGAGTCCATTCACCGACCTCTCACTCCACCGGCGGGTGTTGAAATTATATCCGGACGAGTCTGAGCGGGGTGAGGTGAGGCGGCTTCTTCTGGAAAATGGATGGGATGGTGAGCGGCGCCTTGTGGGCGTCAATCCGTTCGCCTTTCAATGGGAGACCAAGCGGTGGCTGACGGAGCGTTTTGCAGATGTGACACGGATTCTGACTGAAAAACACGGCGTCCGGTGTGTTTTCGTGAGCGTGGCAAGAGACCGCCCGTTTTTTGAAAGAATAAAACAGATGTGCCGCTGTGACGTGATTGACCTTGTGGGAAAGGTCTCTTTGAAAATCTTGCCCGCCGTCATGGGGCATTACTCACTATTCGTGACGAATGACTCCGGGCTGATGCACGTTGCCGCCGCAATGAATGTCCCCATCGTGGCAATCTTTGGCTCAACCGACTGGCGGCGGACTGCCCCCTGTTCGGACAGGGTAACACTCATTCGCAAACCGCAGGACCATCCTCCCTGCATGAGCCCCCGCTGTCGACGGAGTTTTCAGTGCATGGAAGAAGTCACGGTGGATGATGTCCTTACCGCCGCTGAAAAATATTTGTGATTGACAGTTATTATGTATTCTCGTGGAATTTTGCACTTTTTAAGTTTTTCGTTAGCCGTTCTTGACGTGAAATTCTGACATAGTTTTGCAAGGAGTGTCTTATGATTATCCCGAAAATTGCCAGCATATCTGAATCCAGGAATGTCCTTGAGCATATATCCTCACGTATTGGCACATCTGAGTTCACCATAGTTGAGAATCCCTCATATATTTACCGACCGTATGACATTTATCCCATGCCGCCCAAAATCCTGGCGCCGCGCAAAAGGCTCGTCGCAATCGTCAAGGATATGGATGGCACCACGACAACTACGGAGGAGCTCTGCGTCCACTCTCTGGAATTTATGGTGGGAAAAATCTGCGGAAAGGAGTTAGATAATGGATGGAAGGGGATAGAACGAAAGGCGGATTTGCTCTATATCGTCGGCAACAGCACCACCAAACATGTGGAATACCTTGTTAGAAAATATGAGAGTGGCATTGACATTGAGGCGTTTCGGCGTGCCTATTTCCAAGCCGTTTTGTGGAATCTTATCGAGGGGCGCGACCCGGGGCGCAGGGAGGAGGTTCTTGCCAATCTTCAAACCCTGGGCGTTGGAGGGATGTTGAAAGAGGATTCTGTGCGCTCATTTCTTGATAGGACATCCTTTGATAAGAAGGAAGGAGAGTCACTCATTCGCGCACTTCTGCGCCTTTATCCCCGCATGCCACGTCTTGAAACATTCGGAGACCGCGTCCGCGCTGCTATTGATATTTATTATATGCGCTACCATGAGATACTCGCCCTTATGGCGAAGGGTAAGGGGGATTCCCTTTCCGCAGAAATCCTTGGAAACCCATCAGCGCATCTGATTGAACCAATGCCAGGAGTCGCCATTTTTATCGCCGCTATCAAGGGATGGCTTGGCGAACATCTTGGACGTTTCGGCGAGGAACTGAGAGAACTTTTGCGGCTCAGACCGAAATGTGGCGCAACGCCAGATGAAATCGGGGAGGGAATGGGGCTTCTCTCTGGACTGGGTTGCTGGCTGGAAGAAAATCCCCTGCGCGTTGCCATCGTCACCTCATCCATTGAATACGAGGCGCGCATCGTTCTGAAGGAGGTGTTCAAGGTTCTTCACAGGCAGGTGACAGACTGGAATATTCCCACGGAAAAAAAGGAGTTCATCCTCTCACGTTTCTCTGATTTCTCAAAAACCTATGATGGATTCATCACCGCCTCGGACTCCTCTGAAATCCGCCTGAAACCACATCCTGACCTGTACAGCATCGCCCTGCACCGCATGGGGGTGGTGCGTGAAGACATGGATGCCGTCATCGGCTTTGAGGATAGCGAATCAGGCGTACGGGCAATCCGCGCCGCAGGCATTGGACTTTGTGTGGCTGTCCCCTTTCCGTTCACGCAGGGACATGACCTTGCCGCCGCGGCATTCGTCCTTCACGGCGGACTGCCTGAGGCGCTTTTGAAATATTCCCTTTTCTTAGAGCATGGTCTTTTAAAGAAGGCATAAGAAGCAGGTGATGGGAGGCTTTGCGCCGTGGATGGGTTGTTGCGAGATACAGGAACCGTTATTAAAAAGGAACTGAAGGAGATTATCATTCTATCCCTTAGTTTGGGACAAATCCTGTCGTCCGCTATTTTCATCCTTCTTTTTGGATTCTTTATCCCATACGAACAGGGTGAATATTTTCTGCGGCAGACATCCGTATCATTATCCCTTTATATATTTCTTGTTCCGCTTTTGATGTCAAGCGGGCTGGTGGCGGACAGTTTTGCAGGCGAGCGGGAGCGCAAGACACTTGAGGCGCTTCTTGCAACGAGACTGCCAGATGCGGCAATATTCATCGGCAAGGTCATGGCAGTTTTCATTTATACCTATGTGTTTGCCGTAATTATAGTTCTAACCGGTGCGGCGGGCGCAAATATTTATCTTTACAGGGTGGGACATGGGGTGAATTTCTTTTATAACGCTCTCAGCTCATTTGCACTTTTTGCATTTATCATCCCTGTCATATTTGCAGGCATTGCCGTTGGCGTCTTTTTCTCCCTCAAATGCAGAGACCTGAGGACGGCTTATCAACTCAGCCGCATCGGATGGTTTATAGTCTGTCTGCCGCTGATTGTTGGTTGGGTGAAATTTATGGTAACATGGGAATTTCTCATGCCGGCATTTTACATACTATCCGGCATAGATGCCATTCTACTTTTTATCGCCATCCGATTCTTCAATCGGGCAAAATCGTCGTTTTAAATCGCCGGTTTAATGCACTTAACCCCTTGCAGTATCTCAGTCTTCCTTCTGCGGGACATATTCATAGTCCTTTAAGTCGCCGCTGAAATAAGCGTCATAGGCGGAGAGGTCAAGGAGTCCATGACCGCTGAAGTTAAAGAGAATCACTCGCGGGGTATTTTCCTTTTTCGCCTTCAGCGCCTCATCCACGGTTGCACGGACTGCATGTGCGGTCTCAGGTGCGGGAATTATCCCCTCTGTCCGGGCAAAGAGCACAGCCGAATCAAATGTGGGAACCTGCAATTTTGCCTGCGCCTCCATAAGTCCCTCATGCACAAGGGAGCTTATAATAGGTGCCATGCCGTGGTAGCGCAATCCACCGGAGTGAATCGGGGGCGGAATGAAATTGTGACCGAGCGTATACATCTTGATGAGTGGCGTCATACCCACTGTGTCACCGAAGTCATAGCGATAATCGCCCCGTGTAACAGATGGGCAAGCTGTAGGTTCCACTGCGATGAACCTATAATCATCCTTTCCTGAAAGTTTGTCCGCCATGAAGGGGAGGGCAAGACCGGCATAATTACTGCCTCCTCCAACACAGCCGATAATCACGTCAGGTTTGACGCCGGCTATTTTGAGCTGCTCCTTCGCCTCCAGACCGACAATAGTTTGGTGCAAAAGGACATGATTCAGGACGCTTCCAAGTGAATATTTGGTATCCGGGTGGTTGAGAGTATCTTCAATCGCCTCGCTAATGGCGATGCCAAGACTGCCGGGGCACGCCGGGTCTTTTTCAAGAAATTTCCTTCCCACCTCGGTTTTATCACTTGGACTGGGAGTCACCTCCGCCTGCCACAGATGCATCATGGATTTGCGGTATGGTTTCTGTTGGTAACTGACCTTGACCATATACACCTGGCATTTGAGTCCATAATGAAAACAGGCAAAGGCGAGTGCGGAACCCCATTGCCCCGCACCGGTTTCCGTTGTAAGACGTTTGATGCCTGCCTTCTTGTTAAAGTAAGCCTGCGCAACAGCTGTGTTTGGTTTGTGACTTCCGGGCGGGCTTCCTCCCTCATACTTATACCAGATCTGGGCAGGTGTCTCCAGCGCCTCCTCCAGTTTTCTGGCACGGAAGAGAGGCGTTGGACGCCACACGGAGAGGACGTCAAGGATATCCTCGGGGATATCAATCCATCGCTCCTGACTCACCTCCTGTTCCATGAGGTTGCCGGGGAAGATCATCTCCATATCCTTGGCAGTCATGGGTTGGCGTGTGGCAGGATGGATAGGTGGTTCAAGTGGTATTTTCAAGTCGGGCAGGATGTTATACCACCTTTTTGGGATATTTTTCTTGGGCAGATTAATTGCGTTATCAATGCGCATGGCGAGACTCCTTTCGGATAAAAATTAATCATCATGATAAAATCTTCGCCTTTAATAAATGCCCCTTTTTGGATGTTCAAGGAAAAAGTGAATGGAAAATGGATTCAGGTTTTAAGATATGACGATATAATGTAATTGACACAGACCTTCTCTGCACCTTAATTAATAAAAAATGAATATAAAGAGCGGGGGCGAAAGTTTTGTTTTATGTAAAAGGAGGCTGATGATGAAAAAGTGGCTCTTTATCTTTACTGGACTTCTTATTATATTGTCACATTACATATTTGCCGATACCATTATTCTGAAAACTGGCGAGAGCAGGGTGGGCAAGGTGAGCCAATCAAAGAGTGACCCTGATAATATCCTCTTTGAGTCCAGCGTGGGAGAAATGAGAATCCCTCGCACTCGCATTGCAAGGATTGACAAGGAGACGGATGACGCCAGCTATATGCATATCGCCCAAGACTTTTTCCAGTCTAAGAATTATTCCAAGGCGACTGGATATGCCGAGAAGGCGCTGAAGGTCAATCCGCAAAATAAGGATGCCCAGAAACTAATCGAAGATATTCAACAGGCAATCAGAGAAGAGGCAAAACGCCGCTCCATCGAACATGCGCAGGAAATTGACATTTCCCTTTCTAACATTGGAAAACTCATCGATAATAAAAAGCTTGATGAGGCGCTGGACCTCATGAACCAGACTGAACGGCTCACACTTTCCGAACAACAGAAAAAAACAGCGACGTCCCTGAAGGGCAGACTCTATTATCAGCTGGGACTGTTGCGCATTGACCAGATGAATCCGAGGGGTGCGGCTGAATATTTTGAAAAGGCGCTCGCCATACAGCCCGATAATCAGGAGGTTTTTAACCAACTCATTGCCATCTGGAAAAATGACCCCGCCATGACTTCCAAGTTGATAAGTATTTATGAAAAGCGTTATGAGGCAGGTCCAGGCAACCTTGAAGTCGCCAGAACCCTTACAGACCTCTATTTCAAGGAAAGGGACATGGTTAGGGCACTGCCTTATCTCATTATCCTGAAACATGGGACTAAGGTTCCAGACCCTGTTACGGATGACAGACTGCGTCAGGCACTCACTGCCCTCCATGGAAATGCCACCGCTGAGAGAAAATTCGATAAAGCCGCCGATTACTACAAAACCTTCCTTGAATTTTTCCCCAATGAAGACCCCACGCCACTCTACTACGACCAGTATTCCTCACAATTGGCAACCCTCGGGGCAAATGACCTGAATGGTCACATCAAACTCGGTGATTTCTGCAAGGCACACAATCTGGATGAGGATGCGAAGGAGCGCTACTTCTATGTTCTTGGGCTTGACCCGAAGAATGAAAAAGCCCTTGCAGGGCTGACTTATTATGCCTCCCAGGACCTTGCTGAGGCGCAGGATGCCTTTGATAGAAAGGAATATGACACCACTATTTATGTTGTCGGGCAGATTGCCTCCAGTTACGCCAAACTCCCCGATATTCTCGCCAAGGCTTATGAGCTGAAAGAGCGTGCGGAGAATGAACTCCGCAAGGAAGCCAGAGAGAAAAATGCACGTGCACTCGCACTGGCGCGGCGTGGAGACGAATTTTACGCCACCGCAGAATCACACATCAATGCCCTGATGTCCACGGAGAGAAGGAGCAGTTCCTTTATTATCAGCGACAAGGAGGAGGCAAAAAAGTTCTTGAACCGCGCCATTGACACCTGGGAAGCCGCACTCCAGATTGACCCAACGCTTGCCACACGTGAATCCGAAGACCTTGACACCAAGCTCAAGGACGCCCGCGCCCGCCTCATGGCTCTTTATCGTGTCATACCCCTTCCCAAAATTGAGAATTATCCGTATAATAAATAGGGCACCCTTCCTCAGAATCCGAAATCCTCCTCAATCAGAAAGAGGAGAAGTCTGTCTTTTGCGGACTGATGGTGCATGATGACGGTATAATTGCAGATTGAGCGCTCTGGCGGGCAGTCTGAACAATCCTCCCCGCGGGCGCATGGGATGTCAAGTCCGAGGCGTCGGGCATTCATCGGTGCGGCAACAGTCCTGATTCTGTGAAGGGCTGTGTTAACGTCCGGCATAATCTTTTTCACAGATGCAAAGATAAAAACCTTCCGTGGACCGAAAATCTGCGCCGCCACCCGGTTGCCAAGTCCATCCATGTTCACAAGTTCTCCTTTTTCCGTGATGGCGTTTGTCCCGGTGATGAAATAATCGGCGAGAAGCCCCTGACGCCGGCGGCGTATCGCTTCCTCCCTTGCGAGGTCAGGGGCATAGGCGTCAATGAGATTGAATCCGCCGCCGCGAAGGGCTTCCTGCAATCCAATCTGTGCCGTTGTGGTTGAGCCACCAAGGGCTATCTGAGCATCCTTCGGAAGACGCCGGAGCCCCTCATCCCTCGCATCTCTGCCGGTTTTGAAGCGAAGAACAGATATTTTATTTCTCTCCAGCGCCTCACAAGTTTTCTCCACATCTGCCATATTTTCTCTCCATTTTTTTGTCGGTGATAATTAATCTCCATGAGATAATATTGACAATGAAACCATTCTTTTGCTGGTTTCGACTTGCCGTGCAATAAAAATATGATAACTTCCTGCCAATCTTCTTGATTGAACGCAGCAAGTTCTGGCATAAATAATTCATCAGTGTGCGGTTGAGGAATCATGCCCATGACGCTCCGTGTCCTGCAGGTCTGTGCCGTGGATTTTACCGTGAAGCACTTCCTGCGTCCCCTAATTAATTTCCTCACAAACGAGGGCTTTGATGTGACCGCCGCCTGCAGTGAGGGACCCTATTTTCAGGAATTGAGAGGGGAAGGGGTGCGTCTCGTTTCCATGCCAATCGCCCGCAGTATGAATATCCTCAGTCACGCCCGCTCCACCATGCATCTCTATCGCTATCTCAAAAAAAACCGCTTTGACATTATTCACGTCCATACACCGATTGCCAGCATTATAGGGCGCGTGGCGGGATGGGCGGCGCACGTCCCCATCAGGATTTACACCGCCCACGGCTTTTACTTCCACGATGAGATGCCCGCCATCCAGCGCGCCTTTCACGTCAGACTGGAGCGCTTCGGGGCTCGCTTCGGGAACTTTATTCTCACACAGAGTGAGGAGGACCGCCAGACCGCTATACGTGAAAAGATTACAACACCTGAGCGTATTCTCACCATCGGTAATGGGGTTGATGTCACGGGACGATTCAATCCTGACCGCATTTTGCACGAGATGACTTCCCACCTCCGCACAGAATTCGGCATCCCTGACGGTGCACCCATTGTGGGCATGATTGGGCGTATCGTTCGTGAGAAGGGATATTTTGAGTTTGTTGAGGCGGCATCGCATATCATCACAGGATTTCCAGAAACCCATTTCCTCTGCATCGGCGACGCACTGAAAAGTGATTATGATGCCTCAAAGATTGAACTCCAGCGCCGCATCGCTGAACTGAAACTTGAGGGACGACTCCATTTTGCCGGACTTCGCAATGACATCCCCGATTTGCTCAGTCTCATGACGGTTTACGTCCTGCCTTCTTACAGGGAGGGGATGCCGCGCTCCGTCATTGAGGCGATGGCTATGGCGCGTCCTGTGGTGGCGACTAATATTCGCGGCTGTCGTGAGGAGGTTGTGGAAGGGGAGACGGGTCATCTTGTGCCGCCGCGGGACGCAGATGCCCTTGCCAGGGCTGTTTGCTCCATTCTTGCAGACCACGAAAAGTCTGAAGAATTTGGCAGGGCGGGACGCACTCGCGCCGTTTCGCAATTCTCCGAGGAGGATGTTTTGCGTCGGGAAATCCGGGTGTATGAGCAGTTGATTCGCGAGAAAGGACTGGAGGCGCAAAGATGATTCTTGTGACAGGAGCCACAAGCCATACGGGTTCCCGACTGGTCAAGCGGCTGGTAGAACGTCAGCATCAGGTGCGCTGTCTTGTCCATAGTACGAAGAACATGGGATGCCTTCCTATCGGGAGTGTGGAGATAATTCAGGGCGACCTCCGCGAAAAAAACAATGTCCGTATTGCATTGAAGGATGTAAGTATTCTCATCAGTGTGGCGCATATAAGTTTTGCCCATGCACTCATCCCGTTATGCCGCGAGGCTGGTGTAACCCGCGCCATCTTTATAAGTTCCACACGGCGCTATACGAAATTTCCCTGTGAGAGCTCTGTGCAGGTGATTGAAGCGGAGGATGCAATACTCAGGAGTGGACTCAATTACACCATCCTTCGTCCCTCGATGATTTATGGTGGACCGGAGGATAAGAATATCACAAGACTTGTGAGGCAGATGCGCCGTCACAGGATATTTCCCCTCTTCGGGAGCGGGGCGAACCTGATTCAGCCGATTTTTGTGTGGGATTTGGTGGAGGCGATTTTTTATTGCATGGAGCATCAGGAAACGAGTGGAAGGGATTACACCCTTGCCGGTCCGGAGCCGATTACATATCGCCGCGCCATTGAAATTATCGCCACCGCCATCAAGAAAAAAATCATTCTTTTGCCGGTTCCGCTCCCGCTGTGTATACTCCTTGCAAAAATCTATGAAAAAATGGTCAGACATCCGCGGCTCACGGCGGAGCAGGTGCGCCGCTTCAGTGAAGACAAGGTGTTTGACATTGCGCCAGCGCGCCGCGAAATCGCTTTTTCCCCGCGTACCTTTGAAGAGGGGATACGTTTGAAACTCGCCGGAGAGGCATGAGCAATGACGAAAAAAGTAATCTCACTGATTACGGGTTACGACGGTTTTGTTGGTCCATATCTTGCCGAACGATTGCTGAATGATGGACGTCGGGTTTATGGCACTGTGTATGCAGGGGCAAAGACAATTCCACGTCGCACGAAAGTTCTGGAAAAAAATGTGAACATCCTTCCACTTGACCTTCTCAGCCGTGAGAGTGTCCGCAGTGTTGTTAAGGAATCACGACCTGATGAGGTTTATCACCTCGCAGGCATCAGTCATGTCCCCACAAGCTGGAGAGAACCCGTCCTGACCTGGTCAACGAATGTGATGGGAGCAATTTATCTGTTTGAGGCATTGAGGGAGACGGGAAGGATGGTCAGAATTCTTGTCGTGACCTCTGCTGAAGTTTATGGCTCGCTTGCTCCGGCGGAATTGCCCGCAACTGAAGGGATGACTCTCCGTCCGGAAAATCCTTATGCCGCCAGCAAGGCGGCATTAGACATCCTGGCAAGCCAGTGGGGAGTATACCCCACACTGCATATTGTGCGCGTCCGTCCCTTTTCACACACCGGTCCGGGACAAACCCCGGACTTTTCCTGCCCTGGCTTTGCAAAACAGGTTGCGGAAATCAGTCTTGGTAAATCGCCGCCTGTCATAAAGGTGGGCAACATCTCACCGCGCCGCGATTTCACGGATGTCAGGGATGTTGTCCGGGCTTATCGCATGGCGCTTGATGCGGGACGGCGAAATGAGGTGTATAATGTCTGCAGTGGGAAAAGCCGCACAATGCGGGGAATTCTTCTCACACTGAAATCCTTCTGCAAAAGGAAAATCAAAATTATTATTGACCCGGAGAGACTGCGTCCTGTGGATATACTGGAGACACGGGGTTCTTATGCACGCCTTGCGCGCGCCACCGGCTGGCATCCCAGGATACCTTTTACTCAAACCCTCCGTGACCTCTATGATTACTGGCTTGCAGTACTAAAGGACTGATTAATGATTTCGCAAAAAAAAGTGCTCATGATGGTTTCGGCAAAGCCGCCCCTTCATTTGACATTGGGACCGAGCATTTCATCCACACGAACGAACTTATAACCTCGTTTCTCTAACTCTTTGAGGAGCGAGTCAAGCCGGAGAAAGAATTTATCCCGTCTGCCCGGTCCAGCGCCAATGTGAATCAGGAGGAAAAATCCGTTCAAGCCATGCGGGTCTTTCTCCTCCTTTTCCAGAATCTTCTGATATATGAAGTCCGATGAACGATAGTTAGAATCCGCCTCACCGGTGTAATCTGCATTGGAATAGGAACCGGGAGAGAAGTTGAAAAGCACAAGACCAATCTCATTGCTCCATTTTGAAATCTCATCATTATACCATTCATAGGGTGGAATCCAGTAGCGGTTTTTTTGTGGGTCAACGCTGTAACGTTCAAGTTCCTTCTGACAATCCCTTATATCCTGAGCAAACTGCTCTTTTGTAACAAGGGTCTTGTTCACATCATCCCAGGGGCAGTAAAGGAGGTGCTTATTGGAATGAATCCCAAGATAATGACCCTCTCTCACAATCCTTCTGATGATGGGGTCAAATTCCTTTGTGCGGAAGAAGTCACCGGTGAAAAAGAAAGAACCCTTGATGTCGTGTCTCTTAAGGACGTCAAGTATATGGTCGCCTCCCTCGGCAAATGAACCGCCTGTGAAGATAAGGGAGATTTTCTTTTCGTCAAGAGGTCCACGTTCAATCCCGCCGCGCACCCATGTGAGCCTTGAGGAGTGGGTTATCATGCACCCCGCCTGCGCAAGAAATAATCCAATTGCAAAAGGACTAAGTCTCATCAGTCTATACATAGCCATCCCTCCCTTGTTACTGAAAGGGCGCCGGGTTCTAAGCCGGCGCCCCTTTTATGTTATCTGAGTTGTCCATGTGAAACATATTTAAAATTTTCAACCAGAGGCAACCCATTTGAGACCTTATCTGTTGATTGGCATGGGCTGTTGGGGAGCGCCAGCCTGAGATTTGATGGACTTGAAAGCCTCCTGAACTTTAAGAACGGTGTCCAGTCCTATGTGTATTTTGCCCATGGCTCTGCCGCCGCCCATCATGGCATAAAATGTGATTGGGGGTGCGCTTATCTTGTCAAGGGCATCCAGAGGATTCTGTCCACCACCGGGCGCCTGAGTCATAGCAAAGATGGGGGATAGGAGCGACTTTAAAAACTTCAGGAGTTCAAGGTCACCATAAACTTGCGAGTCGCCGGGGAAGGTCGTAAGCGCCATTAGTGTAGTTGAGCCTGTGCCGGACTTCACCTGCTTGATGGTATGATCAATCGGCGTCCCGAAGGCATTTATCATAATGTCCTTAACTATCGCCATCTCAAAGTTTATCTTGCCTCCGGGGAAGAAGATGGAAAGCCCCTGCATGGTGCTTGTGTTAGTGGAACTCATGGAGACCTCCAATGTGTGGACATCCACCCCTTCGACCTGGCGTGCCTTTTCCTTGAAGTCGGCAGTGACGGTGATTCCCTGCGATGGATTACTTCCCAGTACCGCCTTGTCCTTAGCAAGGCGGATAAAATCAAGCGCCTTTTCGGGATTTTTGACTTTATAAAGGATAACGCCATTGACTCCGGAACCGCCGGGGATGAAGAAACTCATTGCCGTTTCACCTGTCAGTGCCTCTTTCTGCACAGAGGTGTATTTTTTCATTGCCTGCACCTGTTCCTGAGTAATACCCACCCCTTTTTCCAGAAGGTCCTCATAAATTTTATTCGTGAACTCGCCGATGGACGCAAAGTCTCCAGACATAAAGATTTTCACTCCGCCTTCGGGTAGAAACTGCACTAAGGAGGGCTTGGCTATATTTTTTTCATTGAATAGAAGTGCCAGTTCGGATTGAGGCTTTGCCTCGCTTAAAAGTGCAATGTCCAATCCCTCCTTCTTTGCATCAACCTTGATAGCAATGGATTTTATTTCGGAGAGAATATTTATTGCCTCATCAACCTGTGCGGCTGTCTGTTTCTGCTTTTCGGTCATCTCCTGCTTACCTGTTGGTCCCTGCTGCATCATGTTCACCTGTGCCTGAAGGTCCTCAATCTTCTTTTTCAAATCCTCAGAGTAAAGGTTCATCACGGATTCCAATCTCGCCGAGACCAGAATGTCCGCATCAGGGGCTTTAGAGATGAATGGTTCCACCTTGGGGAGGAGGTCTACCCCGCGCATGATGCAGGGATTATCATCACCCACAACAAGGATATTGTCCTTGAGAACGGAAAGCGCCCCTTTCGCCTCAATGCCTGCCTTTATCTTTGTGGCATCTGTCACAGGAAGATAGCCGACTATAAAGCTGGTGTATTTTTTTGGGTTCAGAAGGACAATCACGATGGAGCGGGTGGCGTCAATGCCTGAAAGTGTAGGGTCGCCGAACATCTGTCCCACGCTCATCTTTGCAGTGCTGGGTGGCATCTGTGGATTCAACTGGGATGCCCAATAATCAACGGTATCCAGAAAACCGGCGATATTTTTGCCGCAGGCATAACCCAGCACATCAACATCCGCAATGGGTTCGGGCATACTAATGGCGGGTATCGCCTGAACCTTGACCGTCTCGCTTGGTTTTTTGATTGCCGGTGCCGGCGCGGCTGGTTTTTCTTCCTCTTTTTTGGCGCAGGTGAAAATAATCAGCGCACTGAGAAGAAGAATAATCACTAAGAAACTCTTTTTGTTCATCATACTGCTCCTTTTATTATTTTACAGTTTGAAAACCCTTGTCATGTTTTTGGTGAAAATACCCAAAGTCAAAATCGTTAGTTAATTACACCCTATATTCGCATAACGCAATCTTTTTTTCACTTTCCTGGCGAATTTCTTTCATGTTGACCATATCATATAATTTGGTATGGAATCACACTGAGACCGTGAAAAACAAAACCATGAATTGAACATATTAATAGCATTTTTCGGGTTGAGTGTATGAATTTTGGTGGACATCTTATGACGGGATGGATTTTGTCCCATGCAGGTTCCTCAAATGTTTCGGAAAGGCGCGCCGTTACCATTTTAGCTATTGCCCCGGACGTGGATGGCATATTTATTCTGGGACCAACCCATTGGCGGGAATGGCACCGAACATTCGGACACAATGTTTTTTTCGCCGCGGCAATTCTGTTCATTACACTCCTTTTTCTGAAAAAAGGACGCCGACTTTGGCTCCTGCCACTCCTTTCTGCCGCCCTATTGTCCCACTTCATCCTTGACATCTTTGTGACAGGATGGTGGAGTCTCATGCCTCTCTGGCCCCTTTCGGATTGGAGCATCCTGATGTCGCAGGTGATTCCTGAGAATGTGATGAAATATTATATCCAGATTGGGCTCTTTGTGTTTCTCCTTGCGGTGACGATTTGTCTCATTATCCGTTATAGGCGAACACCGCTTGAGATTTTTGGTTCAAGTTTGGATATCTTTTTTCAGCGTTTTGTCTCACTGCCATTCCGGGCGAGATGCGCTTTCTGCGGGGCGCATGCTTTTTACCAGTGCGAACGTTGCGGTGCAACTCTCTGCGGACACCATCGTCGGTTTGTGGGACTATTCAATGTTTTATGTCTTCCTCAATGTAAAGTAAATAATCAAGCAAAGCCGCGAGACTCCCGGTCAAATCGCTGAAAAAAAGAAGAGCCGGAATTCTCATTCCGGCTCTCTGTAACTCATTTTTTTGAAACGATTATTGGAACATTTCCCAGTTTCTGGCATTCAGGACAGGGATGGGAGTAGGTGTAGGCGTTGGAGTCGGTTGTTGTGTAATCTTGAAGTTGTCAATCATGAAGAAAGATTGTTCCGGTGGAAGGGAAACACTTACGTATGGGTCAGTAACAATAATTCCTGTATTCTTGTCAGTCAGGGTGGAGGTCGCTTCCACAAATTTGACGCCGTTAATATAGCAGGTTACTGTATCGTTGCGAACTTCCATCTTGATGTGATTCCAGATGTATCCCGGAGAATAGTCACCCGAGGCACGACCCACAGGATAAGTAAGTGCGGTGCTGTAAGGTGCTGTAGTAAAATACTTCTGGTGTGTATTTGTTGCTCCATCATAGGCTGGCGGCAGTGGGTCACTGTCCATCCATGTTCCCACCTGACCGGCACTTACATTTGTGTTTGGAGAATAAGAACCTCGCTGGGAGGGCATGAAGCAATAAAAATCAGACAGTGCATCGCCGGCATCCGGGACAAACCCGAATGCGAGACCATCCTGGTCAGCAACGGCGCCGCCCGGATAGCCTACAGTCGCGGGGTCAACGGTGCTGAGGTCTGAATCGCGGATGGTGCAGAGTTTCGTGCCTGCGGATTGGACGACGATACCGCAATGCTCGGTTGAACCACTGCCTCCTCCGGCTAAAGGTACAGTATAAGCACCAAAGAAGTCACATTCAACGTCATAATAATTATTCGTCGGGGCAGTCTTGGCATATATGGTAACGCCTTCCTGGTAATCTGTTGGGTCATCAGTATTATTGACTGTCACCTTCAGACCGATCGTGTCGCCACCCGGAGATGCGGGAACTGTAGTATATCCGGTTGTGGAATCTATAGCCTCAGCAGACCAGTTATAACCCCACTCGATAGTGGAATCAGGGGTTTTGAACGCATTGAAATCAGTCGAAGCGGAAGAACCCATACCACTGCTGAAGATGACTGTCTGTGCGCCGACGCAAAAAGGAAAAGATAAAATTGCAATAACGATTAAAATATTTTTCATAGTTAATTACCTCTTTTCATTTTTTTGAATTTACAATTTCACGAACAAAACTGAACCCAAATCAAATTGTGACATTTTTCCCTGCGTATCACCTCCTTTCAAAGATTTATAAAAATATCATTACTTATCGATAAATCGTCTTATTTCATAACTATAAGAGATAGTATTTGTCAAATCCTTTTTTCGAAAAAGAAAAGCCGGAACTTTCATTCCGGCTCTCTATAGTTCATTTTTTTGAAACGATTATTGGAACATCTCCCAGTTTTTGGCACCTAATACCGGAATCGGTGTGGGGGTCGGTGTGGGAGTTGGGCGAGGGAAGAGCGGTGATGAAATCCAAACTGCGTCGACAATGCCCAGAGCAGTATTGCGAATGCTAACGGCATAAAGACTCATGCTTTTGTCTGAATAAACGACATCGTGATACCTAAGGTCAGACGGGAGTTGGGCATCTGTGGCGGCTGACCATGCGCCCACTGTATGGGCTGAGGTATCATATGTGGCGCGCCATACAATACTTTGACCAGCCCCACCTGATGCTCTGCCGCCAATTGCAAAAAGGGTATTTCCGACAGCCACAAGACGGGTTCCATAAATTCCTATTGGGAATTTTTCAGCCTGCAGAGCCCATGAACCCATTGAACCATTGGCAGGATTGGTCTGGCAGACATAAACTGTATCCACAACGTCGGTGTTAATTATTGATGTAAGTCCAATAGTCATAATGATGTCATTCCCAGCGGCGCAAGCTGAAGGGAACCAAGATACTGAAGGGAGAGTTGTCCCTGTCTGCCAGGTGTCCAATGTCCCATCACCCTTGATTTTGGCAAAATAACATCTGTCGAAAGTGCCGCCAAATTCGCCATCACCTCCCATCATATACAGGTATCCGTTCAGGATGACAGATACGCCCAGTTCAGGGTCATACGTTGATGGAGTGTTGGGAAACGAGGTGCTGGTTGACCATGCCGCATCGAGGTCTCCATCGGCTACTATTTTGATAAATGTAACATTGTTCCTGTTTGGTCCGCCAGCGTTATATCCGCCACCGCTGACGTAGATATAGCCATTATAAGCCGCGCAGACATTTTCAATATAGCAATAATTGGGCGTTGCAGGGAAATCTGTAACCTCAACTGCTGGTTCGACATCACCAGTAAATTGATTGACCTTAATCTTGAATACCCTCTGTGTATCACCGTCATAGTTGTTGTTGCCGCCCAATACATAAATATAATCTCCATAGATGGCG
>Ga0172364_10000718_pt1 | contig 24296 bp, 22 predicted proteins | sample LakKivSesite10cm_FD_114545 | JGI IMG/M metagenome (GOLD analysis project Ga0172364, IMG submission 114545) | Sediment microbial communities from Lake Kivu, Rwanda - Sediment site 10cm | ecosystem: Environmental > Aquatic > Freshwater > Lake > Sediment | place: Rwanda: Western Province, Lake... | reverse complement strand
TCGTGGGTGGCCAGCCTCACCTCCGTCGAGGCGGCCAGGTCCGCCAGGCTCTGAGCCCGCAGGCGCCGCGCGAACGGCCCGTCGGCCACGATCGCCACTGATTCCAACTGGTGCAGCAGGCTGCGGTGGTCGAAGTTGTAGCTGCCCACGACCGACCAGGCGTCGTCGACGACGGCCGTCTTGGCGTGCATCATCCCCGCCGGCCATTCGAACAGCCGCACGCCCGCCGTCAGCAGGCGGCCGTACAGGAACCGCCCCGCGCAGGCGACGATCCGCACGTCGCTGTCGTGCGGGACGATGACGGCCACGAGCACGCCGCGTCGGACGGCCTCGGCCAGCGCTCGCCGCACGGCGCGGTTGGGGATGAAGTAGGCGTTCTCCATGAGGATGTAGCGGCGGGCCTTGCGGATCGCCTGGAGGTAGGACCGCTGGATCAGGCGGCGGTTGCCGAAGCCGCGGTTGCCGAGCACCTGCACCGCCGGCCCGCCGGCGCACGCCTCCGGGGGCGCCGCCTGGCGCGATGCCTGCCGCGATGCCCTGCGCCCCCTCGCGGCCGCCCGCTGACGCAGCAGGCGCAGGGCGGCCCGCAGCCGGCGGCGGCGCCGCCCCGGCCGGCTCGCGCGGCGGTAGGGAGTCGACTTCCGCCAGGCCGACTCGAACAGCAGCGCGGCCTGGAGGGCGGCGGCGCGGCCTTCGATCCGCACCAGCGTGTCGCGCCACCCTCCCCCGCCGCCGGCCGACGAGGCGTACTCGTCGGACAGGTTCATGCCGCCCAGGAACGTCACCCGCCCGTCGGCGACGAGCGTCTTGCGGTGGTTGCGGCGGTTCAGCCCTCGCCAGCTTATCCGCGCCAGCACCGGCGGGTTGTACGCCGCCACCGCCGCACCCGCCGACAGCAGCGCCCGGATGCTCGAGCGCGGCAGGCTCAGGCTGCCGACGTAGTCGTACAGCACGCGCACCTCCACGCCGCGACCGGCCGCGCCACGCAACGCCTCCAGGAACCGCCGCCCCGTCGCGTCGTCGCGCAGGATGTAGGCCTCCAGGTCGATCGTCTCCCGCGCCGCGTCGATGGCCTCCAGCATCCGCGGGAACGCCTGTTCGCCGTCGATGAGCAGCTCCAGCGCCTCGGCCGGGTGGAACCGCCGCGGGCTGACGCAGTAGCGGGCGAGGGCCTGCCCGCAGGACAACTCCTCCACGGGTGGCAGGACGAAGGGCGGCGGCGGGCCGGCCCCGAGCTGCAGGTGCTTCCGCGCACGCCACGCGCGCCAGGTCCACACGCAGATCACCGCGGCCGGGTACGCCAGCGCCGCCCCCGCGGCCGCCGCCGCCAGCAGCAGCGGGTCGCCGGCGCCCAGGACCGCCAACAGCACCAGCGCACCCGTCGCCACCACAACCAGGCCCCGCGCGACGGCCGCGGCGGAGGCCGGGCGGCGCCCGCGGCGCGGCGGCCGGTTCATGGGCTCACTCCGCCTGCCCCGCCCCCGAGACGCCGCGGCGCCGGGGCGAAATGAGGCAGACGACCAGCCGGAACAGCAGCACCGCGCCGAAGGCGATGCCCAGGCCCAGCGCCGCCGCGGCGCGGACGTGCGGCCGGACGAGCGCGTCCACCAGGTCGCAGGCGCCTTGCCGGATCGCGCGGAAGTGCCCGGCCAGGGCGATGACGCCCGGCTGGGCGTTGGGATACTTGGCGAGGTAGTCGTCGATGTTCGGATGCGTCAGGAACAGCACAACCACGAGGCGGACGTCCATCCCGCGCAGCTCCCTGGCGAGCTTGTCCACGGCGTCGCCGCCCGCCAGGCGAACCAGCCACGGCCCGAGGAAGCCGCCGCCGGCACGCCGGGCCGCCTGCTCGCTCATGGCCGCCCAGTCGCGGATGGCGAGCTGCGAAACTGCGTCGGAATCGGCCAGAACGGCCTGCACCCGCTCGGCCGACTCCTGCCCGTTGGCGTCGTAGTCGGCCCGGTCGAGCATGGCCGCCAGCACCAGGTGCGAGACGACCTTGTCGAGCATGCGCCTCTCGCGGATGTAGTGTTTGACGTTCCGCCCCACACCGAACCAGGCTCCCGCATAGGCCGCCCCGGCCGCGAAGGAGATGACGAACACCGCGCACCACAGCCAGCGCACCCAGCGATACCAACTCCAGGGGGCGTCCAGCAAGCGGAACCTGCGGACGACCATCCAGGCGACGAGGCCCGCGGCGACACCCGCGAGGACCCAAAGCAGCGCCCACATCACTGCAGAGAGGACCGTCGTGGCGGCGAAGAAGGCGATCTGCTTCCACGAGTTGCCCATCAGGGCAGCGAAGTTCGCCAGGGCGCGGCCGGTGTGGTCGCTCCAGGCCGGTTGCGAGGCGGCCCGGGTCGTTGCCGGTGCGCTGGCGGGCTCCGAGGCGCTCGCCGCCGCGCCGGCTGCGGACAGGCAGACAGCCAGCGAAACGGCCAAAGCGCACGCGCATCCGCGAGCGTTTCTCACATGGGTCATTTGCGGTCCCGTCCGTCCAGGACGACGAGCAGTTGGTCGGGCACGGCGGCCAGGTCGCACGCCACCCAGTCGGCGCCGGCGGCGCGCAGCTTGTCGGCGGCGAAGGTGCTTGTCAAGCCCAGGCAGGGCGCCCCGGCCGCCTTGGCGGCCTCCACGCCGTTGGGGGCGTCCTCGACGACCAGGCACTCCGCCGGCGGAAGGTCCAGCCGCCGCCCCGCCAGCAGGAAGATGTCCGGCGCGGGCTTCTTGCGCTCGATGTCCAGCCCGTTGACGCAGGCGTCGAAGCGCTGCGGCGGCAGACCGATCTCCGCCAGGTTGCCCTCCATCTTCACCCGGTCGGCGCTGGTGGCCACCGCGAGCTTCAGCCCGCGCCGGCGGCAGTCGGCCACGAAGTCGAACACGCCCGGCAGCGGCTGAAGGCGCCCCCTGATGATCTGGAGGTAGATCTCGTACGTGCGGGCCTTGTCGGCGGCCAGGTCCAGCTTGATGCCGTGCTTCTCGGCCGGGCCGCCGAGGTAGCGGTTCTCGCCGGCCCCGACGAAGGGGATGAAGTCCTCGCGCGGCACCTGCACGCCGTGGCGCTCGGCGAACATCCGCCGGGCCGCCTCGCAGATGAACGGCTCGCTGTCCACCAGCACGCCGTCCATGTCGAAGATCACGCCGCGAATCACCGCCGTTTCCTTCGCTGGCCGCCGCGGCAGTCTAGCCGGCGCGCCCCCCGCCACGCAAGATACCGAACGGGCCGCCTGTGTCCGGCCGGCCGGCGGTGCACACTTGCCGCCGCGCGAGTACAGGAAGGACCGCACCATGAGGAGTATCCTGGTCGCGCCGCGGTCGCTGACCAAGGAAGGCCATCCGTCGCTGGACCGGCTCGCCCGCGCCGGCTTCGAGGTGGTCCGCTGCACGCCCGGCCGCCAGCCCGACGAGCAGGAGCTGCTCGCGCTGGTGCCGCCATGCGCGGGATGGCTGGCCGGCGTGGAGACCATCTCCGCGCGCGTCCTGCGGGCGGCCAGGTAGCTGAAGGTCATCAGCCGCAATGGCACGGGCGTCTCGAACATCGACCTGGCCGCCGCGGTCGAGATGGGCATCCGCGTCTGTCGGGCCGAGGGAGCCAACGCCCGCGGCGTGGCCGAGCTGACGATGGCCCTGATCCTGTCGCTGGTGCGGTCGGTGGCGTTCAGCGACGCGGCCCTGAAGGCCCGGCGGTGGGATCGGCGCAAGGGCATCGAGCTGGCCGGCAGGACGCTGGGGGTCGTCGGCTGCGGGCGGATCGGCAGGCCCGTCGCGCAGTTCGCCCTGGCGTTGGGGATGAAGGTGCTAGCGTGCGACCCGTACCCCGACGCCGCGTTCGCCCCGGGCGAGGGCTTCCGCTACGCGCCGCTGGAGGAAGTCCTGGCCGCGGCTGACATCATCACGCTGCACTGCCCGCCTCCCGACGGCGGGGCTGCCCTCGCCGGCCGCCAGGAGATCGCCGCGATGAAGCGGGGCGTATGGCTGGTCAACACGGCCCGCGGGGCGCTGCTTGAGGCCGAGGCCGTGCTGGAGGCGCTGGACGACGGGCGGGTCGCCGGCCTGGCCGTGGACGCCTTCGAGCCCGAGCCGCCGACGGATTGGCGTCTGGCGGCCCACCCGCGCGTGCTCACCACGCCGCACGTCGGCGGGTTCACCGACGAAAGCGTGGACCGCGCCACCAGCGCGGCGGTGGACAGCTTGCTGGCCGCGCTGGAATACCCGTGACCCGGGATGGTCGATTCTGCGGGCCTGGCGTGGAGCCGTCGGAGGGACCAGGCTATTTCTGCTGCGCCGCGCGGCTTCTGCCCAGCCTTGCGCGGAAGGCCCGCACATCGGGCGAGCGAGCGGCTGTCCTTGTCAGGAACTCGCCGTAGGAGACGAATTCCCCCTTGCGGGCCTCATATTCCTTTCGCAGACGCTCTTGTGCCCGGCGCTTGGCCTCGACGCAGTCAAAGGTCTTGCTCATGCCGCTCTCCCATCTCGCGCGGGCTGTAGATGTCAATGACCCGATACCCCTGGATCGCGTTGATCGCATTGTACAACTGAATCCGGCGTCGGTTCACGATGTGCTGGAAATTCCAGCTCACAATGACCTCCGCCTCGCCGACAGCCGCGGCGGCCACGTGTCGGGCGTCGTCCGGTGACGCCTCGCCAAGGGCGCCCCCGTCGACGTATGCCTTCGCCAAGTGCTCTACCTCCTCGGTGAGCGGGACCTCCTCAACCTGTTGTCCCGGCAGGTCCAGCCAAACGCGGCGCACCTCCGCAGGCGGTACGACTTCACCCGTCTGCAACGGCTGAAGTCGGCTGTCAGCCATCAGCGGTCAGCTTTCAGCTTGTCGTGGTGTGCACGAGGGACCCTCGCAGCAACTGAGCGCTTGGGCCCGCTCGGCTGACTGCTGATCGCTGAATGCTGACGGCTTTTCGACGTTCCTGCACACCGGTGAACTGTTACCGCAGGCGCATCCTCAAGCTCTCGGTACACCTGGGCAGAAAGCAGGAGCAGGTACAGGCCACGGCGCGCGTCATCGAAGAACCTTCGGCTGTCTTCCCTGAACTCGGGGGCTTCCACGCCGCCGAAGACGGAAGTGCCCACGTAGACTCTGATCGCGCGCACCACTAGCTTCTCTCCGCGTCCCGCCTGATTCTACCGCGCCCGACGCCGCATCGCGACCTCCCGTGGGCGCCGGCCGGAGTGCAATTCCGTCGGCCCTTCAGACTCCGGAGTAGGCGCTGAAGCCGCCGTCGACGGGCACGACGACGCCGGTGACGAACTTCGCGGCGTCGCTGATGAGCCACAGCAGCGTGCCGGTCAGATCCCCCGGCTCGCCGAACCGCCCCATGGGCGTGTGGGTGATGATCTGCCGGCCGCGGGTCGTCAGCTCGCCGGTCTTCCCGTCGGTCAGCAGGAAGCGGTTCTGCTCGGTCAGGAAGAAGCCCGGCGCCACGGCGTTGACCCGGATGTTGGGGGAGTGGTTCTGGGCCATGTAGACGGCCAGCCACTGGGTGAAGTTGCTGACGGCGGCCTTGGCGGCCGAGTAGGCGGCGATCCGCGTCAGCGGGCGGTAGGCGTTCATCGACGAGACGTTGATGATGGCGCCGCTTTCGGCCTCGGCCATGGCGCGCCCGAAGGCCTGGCAGGGCAGGATGGTACCGAGGCAGTTGAGCTCGAAGACCCAGCGGATGGCGTCGGCGTCCACGTCGAAGAACGTCGATTCGGGCGGGACGCACGTGGCCTGCTTCCTATTGCCGCCGGCGCCGTTGATGAGCACGTCCGGGCGGCCGAAGCGCTTCGTGCAGTCCAGCGCCGCCCGGGCGACGGATTCCTTCTGGAGGACGTTGCAGTGGAACGGCTCGGCCGTGCCGCCGGCGGCGGCGATCTGCTCGCACAGCTTGCCCGCGGCATCCTCCATGATGTCCAGGACGGCGACCTTGGCGCCGCGGGCGGCCAGGCTGCGCGCCATCTCGCCGCACAGCACGCCCGCCCCGCCGGTGATCGCCACGACCTTGCCCGACACGTCGAACAGCGAATCGCGCATGATTGTCGCTTCCTTCCTATGCGTGCGGAGCATCGTAGCGTGCGCGCCGCCCCACGCCAAGGGCGCACGCGAAACGTGGGCGCCGGCGCGGTGTTCCCAGCGTGTGGGACGGGGAGTAGACTTCCCGGACCTGGATCACTGAAGTGACCAGGCCTGCCGAACGAAGGGCTGGCGAATGGAAGACGGTCCGGCTCCATCGAAGGGCGGATGGCATCCGAACAAGTGTGCCTTTCTGGGCCGAGGCGGGGCATCAGGATTACTTTGACGGATGCATCCGCGGCGAGATGCAGTGCCGCAGGGCGTTCCGGTACGTGCTGACGCAGTGCGCCAGACACGGGATATGCCCCGACTGGCGAGATTACCCGCACACGCGGGTCACTGTGGACCTCGACCGCGGCGTCAAGCGGGCGCTGGAGCTGGGCGCGTTTCTCGAAGGCACGCCCTACAAACGCTACGTGCAGGAGAAGCGGAACCGATCTCGGTAAACCATGCCTGGTCACTTCAGTGATCCAGGTCCCCGCACGCGGAAGGACGCGACGATAGCACTGAATCGGCGCGAGTTCCTGAGGACCGCGTCGCTTGGTGCGGGGGCGCTGGTGGCTGTACGACATGCCCGCCGACCCGGCGAGAAGACCGACGTCAGCGCCGCCCATCCCGACGCCGTCGCCGAGCTGCGCAAGGCCTACGAGCAGTGGTGGTCGGAGGTCCTGCCCTGCCTGGTCAACGAGAACGTCCCCATGGCGCGCGAGCCGGCCTTCCACGTCTACTTCCGCAGGCAGCTCGGCGCCGCGCAGGAAGCCGCAGACAGGGCTGGCGCGGCGCGGTCAGCGCGGGTCGGCCAGCCGGCCGAGGAATAGCACGTCCCCCGTCCCGGCGTGGCGGATGGCGAAGACGAACGGGTGGTCGGCGGTGAAGACTTTCGGGCGTGGTGGGGCGACGGGCATGGCCGCGCCGAGCATCATGACGGCCGTCGCGGCGGCGGCCTCGGTGCCCTCCTCGTCCACGGCGACGAACGCCTTGTGGATGACGGCCGAGATGCACAGCTTCTCCGTCGTCGTCATGCCGGAGAAGTCCGCCGCGTCGGCGTTGAACGCGTCGGCCATGCCGAGGGCGGCAAGGGCGTCGTTCAGGCGGAACTGGCTGTCGAACTTGAACCGCGGCAGCGTGACCTTCACCTCCTCGGGGCGGAACTGGCCGAGCCACTTGTCGAGGTTGGCGGACGAAAGCGTCTTCTCGAACGCGGCCAGGCCGTCGGCCTTGCGCGGCAGGAAGATGAACATGTCGAGGTCGCCGGCCTTGTAGGGCATGCGGAGGGCCTGGAAGTCGTCGGTCTCCATGTAGCCGAAGCGGTCCTGCTGGTGCATGAGCGGCACGGTCGCCTTGGCGCCGCCGGCCAGGTGCCAGTCGCCGTCGGCGGTGGCGGACTTCTCGAACTTCTCGGCCCAGTTGCTCTTGAAGTAGATGGCGTTGGTGAGGACCAGGCGCGTCAGGGCGGTGATCGCTCCCGGCGGGATCAGGTCGGTGATCTTGTCGTTGGTCTGCTGCGCGACCCAGTCGTTGATCGTCTTGCGCGCCGCGGCGGACTGGGCGAAGTCCAGCTCGGCCAGCTTCGCGCCGTAGTCGGCCTTGACCGTCTCGACGAACTCCTTGCGGAACGGGTAGGCCCTTGCGGCCCACAGGGCGTTGGCGACGCTGAGCTGGTAGGCGGGCACCTGCTTGCGGACGAGCCGCCCGCCGGGGCCCTCGGCCATCACCGTCACGGTCCGCGGCGCGTTGAACGTCTTCAGCAGCGCCCCGAAGGCGGCGTTCAGCTCCTTCGCCGGCAGCGTGAAGTGCAGAGTGGCGGCCATCTGCCCGGCCGTGCGCCCGCGCGCCCCCGCGTACGTCATCGCCAGAGCGGTGTGGATGCTGCTGGGCGAGAGGAACAGGTTGCCCTTCTCCTTGCCGGCCAGCAGGGCGTACAGCTCCAGGCCGAAGGCGTTGCCGCCCTGGACGACGGCCTGCACGGCCGGCGGCGCCGTCGACGCAGTCGGCGTCCCCGCCAGACACGACAACGCCAACGTCAGCAGACACACACCGACGGGGATGATCGTCCGTGCGTCCATGTGCCGTCACCCTTTCTTCGCGTCCGAGTCCCGACCGCCGCTACTCGAGCCCCAACCGCTTGCGAATGTGTCGGGCCAGATGGTTGTCGATCTCTGAGTGCCTCGGGACAGGCTGCTTGAGGCCTGTCTTCGGGTTCATGTACAAGTCATGTCTGGCTCCAGGACGGACGTACACGCAGCCGTCCTTCAGAAGCCGCTGAACGAACTCCTTCCGCTTCATACCGCGATGGCTTTCGTGCGGTACTCATCGGGCACGTCTTCCATCGCCATAAGCCGATATGCGTCTCTGAGGTTCTCTTCCAACTCTTCGACCGTCTCACCTTGCGACATGATCTCGGGACGTTCCAGTATCTTCCCCAGCCAGAACTTCTCCCCCTTCCAGTAGACCATTGTCAACTCCGCTGCCATCGTGTTGCTCCCGGGCGTCGATCCCTTCAACAGACATTCTACACCTGCCCACGCCGACTTACCAGCCGGTTTCGTCCCACGCGTCGCGCGGCAGGGAGCTGCCGGCCTTCCAGGGCTCCCTGCCGTGCTCGAAGCAGCCCTGGTCGGGCGCCTTGCCGGCGAAGCCCTCGGTGATGCCCTTGATCTCGATTCCGGCGTCGATGCAAGGCGAGCCGGCCTTCAGGCGGAAGTCGCCCGCGTTAGGATCGACGAACCCCGGCCGGGCGCCGGTGAAGTTGTGCTCCGCCCTGGCCCCCTCGCCGAACCGGGCGGCGTCGGTGAATATGTTGTTGGCCACCACCGTGCCCGACTGGTCCTTGCTGGTTCGCCCCCAGTAGCCCATGGCGTTGCCGTTGCGCGCCAGCGTGTTGTTGTAGACCTGCATGTTCTTCGCCGGCGTGTTCAGCCGGATGCCGGAGTTGTCGATGTCGTGGCAGAGGTTGTGGTGGATCAGGAAGTTGGCGCACACGTTGTCGATGTAGATGCCGATGCCCGTGCCGCACCTCACGTCGTGCACGCGGTTGTGGGCGATGACGGTGCCCTCCCCGTCGGTGGTGAAGGTGTACGTCGCGCCCAGGTCGTGCAGCATCAGCCCGGCGTGGTGGATGTCGTTGTGCTCTATGCGCCCGGCCGCCAGCTTGCGGTGCAGCAGGCACGAGCGGGCGGCATTGAAGATGGAGCAGCCGATGACGGCGTGGCCGCGCCCGTTCAGGTCCACCGGCGCGCAGTCGGAGCCGCCCAGGTCGCAGTCGTGAACGACGCAGTTGACCACGCGGTTGTCCTTGCCGTAGACGCTGATGCCGTCGCCCCAGCACCAGGCCACGACGCTGTCGCGAACGACGTTGGCGTGCCCGCCGAGGCCGATGCCCACTCCCTCGGACGTGCCGTTCATCCCGCCGTCGCGGTTGAAGCCGCCCCGCCCGCCGCGGGCGAAGCTCGCCAGCCGCGAGCGCAGGGCCTCCACCACGCAGTGGTCGGCGCCGTCGAGGTTGATCGCGGCCGCCAGAAGCCGCACGCCGCGGACGTGCACGTGCGACAGGCCCGACAGGTCGAACGCCCATCGCCGGCGCGTCGCCTCGACGGCCAGGCCGCTCGGGTCGGCCCCGCCCGGCGCCCACAGGTACAGCTTGCCGTCGGCCTGGCACCATTCGCGCTCGGCGTCCAGCTCGGCCAGCACGCCCTCGACCAGCCCGACGCCCGGCCCCTGGGGCCAGAAGGCGGGCTTGGCCGCAAGCGTCAGCGCGTTGCCGTCGGAGGCCGCCACCTTCACCGTGCACGCCACCCAGCGGTGGCGGCTCATCGCCCACACCGTGCCGCCCTTCCAGTAGTCCTTCGGACGCTTCAGGGCTGGAGCCGTCACGACCAGGCCTTCGGGCGACATGGCCACCATCTCCGGCTTGTACGGGTCCGCCCCGGCGTTGGGGAACCGCGCCAGGACCATCAGCCGGCCGCCCACCAGAACCTGGTCCACCGGCCAGTTCGCGTCGGCCGCGTAGATGCTGCCCTTGTGTCGCGACCAGCGCGTGATCGGCTCCGTGCCGGTGATGAGCACGTCCTGGCCGTCGGCGGCGCGGAAGATGACGGGCCGCTCGGCCGAGCCGCTGCGCGCGGGACGGACCGTCTCCCGGTAGACGCCCTTGTGGATGACGCACGCGTCGCCGGCCTCGGCCAGCGTCGCGGCCCGCTGGATCGTCCGCAGCGGCCGAGCGGAAGAACCGTCGGCGGCGTCGTCGCCGGTGGGTGATACGTGGTACTCGCGCGCGAGCGACGGCGCATAGGCCAGCGCCGCCGTGGCGGCCAGGGCGCAACGCGCCGCGAAGCGGGAACCGTGCATGGCGATGGGGTCCTTTCCTAGAAGCGCCGCCGCCACGGCCCCCCCCTACCCGGCCAGCGGCGCGACGTGCTTGCCCAGGTGCCCGGCCAGGGCGGCGTAGTGGGCCTCCTCGTCGTGCAGCAGGGCGGTGTACAGCCGCTTGCGGAATCGCCGCCCTTCCTCGGCCGTCAGCACCGACCCGAACGTCACGTGCAGCACCTGCCGGGCGTCGAACCGGTCCAGCAGGCCCGGCAGCTCGTCGCCCCTGAGCGTCCTGGCCGCGGGGACCTTCGCCACGTCCGCCGACACGTGGTAAGTGGCCTTGTCCTCGTCGTAGCGCCCGCGAGCGAAGTCGAGTATCTCGCGGAACAGCCCCGGGTCGCTCGCCGCGATCGCCCGCAGGGCCTCCAGGTAGCTCGTCCCGGCCGTCTTGAGGTGCACCAGTCCGCCGGCCAGCTCGGCCACGACGGGGTAGATGCGAAACTTGTCGCTGCCGGAGTGGATGGAGATCTTGTACGGCCCGAGCGTGCGCATGACGGCCACGTGCCGCGCGAAACTGTCGCGGAAAGCCCCCAGGTCGCCGATGTAGTCCACGCCTTTCTCGAAGCGCCCGACGAAACGCGGGGCCAGCGCCACCCACCGCACGCCCAGCCGCCGCAGCTCGTTGGCGAAAAAGTAGTGCTCGGCCACGCTGGTGGGGCTGTCGGTCTCGTCCACCGACACCTCCAGCTCGAATGCGCCCCGGGCGACCTGGCCGAGGTGCTCCCACATCCGCGCCGTCTGCGCCACGGCGTTGCCGTACTTGACGGCCGCACGGAGGAAGCCGATCTCGTCGAAGTCCACCGGCGGGCCGCCGGCCAGCGGGATGGTCCTTCCGACGTAGCCGGCCTGGAGGTCGGCCGGCGTGGTGCGCAGGGCCTCGAAGTCCAGCTTGCGGTAGTAGTCGGCCAGCATGTCGACGTGGAACTCGTCGGCCTGGTTCTCCACGTGCCGCCCCGGGTCGATGGTGAACTGGGTGAACCCGGCCGCGACTGTGGCGTCGATGTCGAGCGGCTCCTGGAGGTGGTCGGCGTCGGAGCCGAACCCGTCGGCGAAGCCCTCCTGGAGCACGCCCCACGTGGCGGCGTCCATGACATCGTCGGGGCTGCGGCGCGTGCGCGTCATCTCGCGAATGGACTGCTGGGCGAGCACCGCCGCCAGGCCCGTGCCGCGGACCGCGCGGATGTGCCCGGGCGTCGCCAGGCCCAGCCGATCGCCCAGACCGACGCTCGTGGCCAGTCCCAGGCAGCGCGGGGCCGTCCAGGGCAGCACGCGGCGGATGGCGGCCGCGTTGGGATGGTCCGTCGGGCCGACCATCACCGCCACGCCGCCCACGTCGCCCGTTTCCTGTCCGGCGATCTCGCCGGCGCCGACGCAGCCGACGAACTTCTCCTCGCCGCGGCGGGCGAGGAAATACGTCGCCTCGCCGACGTGCTGCACGCTGGCCTCGTAGACCTGAAGGGCCACCGCCTTGCGAATCCTGTCAAACGTCGTCATTCCATCTCCCGGTCAATCGACAATCGTCCGTTCCCTACGCCGTGTACGTTCCCGCGGTCGTGGCCCCGCCGGTGCCGGTCCAGTTGGTGTGGAAGAACTGCCCGCGGGGCTTGTCCACGCGCTCGTAGGTGTGCGCGCCGAAGTAGTCGCGCTGGGCCTGCAGCAGGTTGGCCGGCAGGCGCTCGCTGCGGTAGCCGTCGTAGTAGGCCAGGGCGCTGCTGAAGGCCGGCACGGGCACGCCCATCCGCACCGCCTCGCGCACGACGCGGCGCCAGGCGGGCTGGGCCTTGCGCACGGCCGTCCTGAAGTACCCGTCCAGCAGCAGGCTGGCGGGGGGCTTCCGCCGGCTGAACGCCTCCTTGATCTTGCCGAGGAACTGGCTGCGGATGATGCACCCGCCGCGCCACATCAGGGCGATGCCGGCGAAGTTCAGGTCCCAGCCGAAGTCCGACGAGGCCGCCTCCATCATCTGGAAACCCTGCGTGTAGCTGATGATCTTGCTGGCGTAGAGCCCCTGGCGGACGTCCTCGATGAACTTCTCGCGGTCGCCCCGGAAGCTCGCCTTGGGCCCGCGCAACTTACCCGCCGCCTCCACACGCGCCTCCTTCATCGCCGACAGGCACCGCGCGAACACCGCCTCGCCGATCAGCGTCACCGGCATGCCCAGGTCGCAGGCGGTGATCACCGTCCACTTGCCCGTGCCCTTCTGCCCGGCCGTGTCGAGAATCACGTCCACCATCGGCCGGTGCGTCTCGGGGTCCTCGTGGGCCAGGATGTCGCGGGTGATCTCGATGAGGTAGCTGTCCAGCTCGCCGACGTTCCACTTGCCGAAGATTTCGCTCTGCTCTTTGGGCGACAGGCCGGCGGCCTTCAGAAGGCTGTAGGCCTCGCAGATGAGCTGGATGTCGCCGTACTCGATGCCGTTGTGGACCATCTTGACGAAGTGCCCGGCGCCCTTCCGTCCGACCCAGTCGCAGCAGGGCTCTTCTTTGCCGGTGGTGGGGTCGGTGGCCTTGGCGGCGATGGCCTGGAAGATGGGTTTGACGGCGGGCCAGGCGGCCGGCGAGCCGCCGGGCATGATGCTCGGGCCGTGGCGGGCGCCTTCCTCCCCGCCCGAGACGCCCGTGCCGATGTACAGCAGCCCCTTGTCCTCCAGGTGCTCGCAGCGGCGCGTGGTGTCGTTGAAGTTGCTGTTGCCGCCGTCGATGATGATGTCGCCGGCCTCCAGGTGCGGCAGGAGGTGCTCGATGAACTCGTCGACGGGCGGGCCGGCCTTGACCATCAGCATCACCCGCCGGGGCTTCTTCAGCAGGCCCACGAACTCCTCGATGGAGTGGGCGCCGAGGATGGTGTCGCGCCCCGCCGCCGGGCCGGCCAGAAAATCGTCCACCTTGCTCACCGCGCGATTGAACACCGCCACGGTGAAGCCCTTGTCGTTCATGTTCAGCACGAGGTTCTGGCCCATGACGGCCAGGCCGATCAGTCCGATGTCCGCGCTTGGCTGCGGCATGGTGCGATGCTCCTTTCGCGCCCGCCCTGCGGGGCGGGCTGAACTTGGTCTGCCAGGTACGAGCCGAGTATGTTAGCCGCCCGGCGGCGCTTTGCAATGCCCAGCCGACGTTCGGCAGCCGACTGCCAGCCGCCGGCACATCATATCGCCGCCGACGAGAGGCGCGCCAGGCAAGCTCGGGCCCGGCGGGAGCTGCCTCTGCCTCCGCCGCGGGCGTTTTTTTGCCGTTGACAGATCCGCCAGGCGGCCGTAGAGTATCGCGCGTCGGTCGCTCGGCGGCGAACGGGGAACAACCGGCGCCGGCGGCCGCTACAAAAGAATACCGTGGCGGTGCGGCAACCGTAGCAAGGTGCTGCGGCTCTGCCAGCTTGTGCCCGTCACTTAACGCCTCTGTGGGAGAACCCCATGATCAAGGCACGCCTCCTCACACCCGGTCCGACGGACGTTCCGCCGGAAGTCCTCATCGAGATGGCCAAGCCCATCTTTCACCACCGCACCACGCGGTTCAAGGACATGTTCAAGGAGATCAACGACGGCCTCAAGAAGGTTCTGTTGACCTCCAACGACGTGCTGACGATCGCGGGGTCTGGCACGGCCGGCATGGAGGCCGCCATCGCCTGCGCCTGCCCCCGCGGGAAGAAGGTCCTCGTCGCCAACGGCGGCAAGTTCGGCGAGCGGTGGGTGAAGGTCGGCAAGACCCACGGCCTGGACGTCGACGAGGTCAAGGTCGAGTGGGGCACGGCCATCGAGCCGGCGCTGGTCAAGGACAAGCTCGCCACCGGCCAGTACGGCGCCGTGGTGGTGGTGCACAGCGAGACCTCCACGGCCACGGCGTGCGACCTGGAGGGCATCGGCAAGGTCGTCGGCGCCACCGACGCGCTGCTGATCGCCGACTGCATCACGTCGGCCGCCGCGCTGCCCCTGAGGACCGACCAGTGGGGCGTGGACATCGTCGGCACGGGCAGCCAGAAGGCCTTCATGCTCCCGCCGGGCCTGGCGATGGTGGCCGTCAGCGCCAAGGCGTGGGCGGCCATCGACAAGATCAGCCCGCCGACGTTCTATCTGAACCTGAAGGCCTACCGCAAATCGCTGGCCGACAGCGACGTGCCCTACACGCCCGCCGTCACGCTGCTGCGCGGGCTGAAGGTCGCCCTCGACATGATCCTGAACATCGGCATCGAGAAGGTCTGGGCGCGGACGGCGCTGCTGGCGAAGGCCTTTCGCACGGCCGCCGAGGCGCAGGGCCTGAAGGTCTTCAGCCGCCGGCCGAGCGATTCGGTCACCGGCATCTGCTACCCGAGCGGCGTGGACGACACCTTCCGCAAGAAGCTGGAGAAGAAGTACGGCGTGTCGGTGGCCGGCGGGCAGGACGCGCTGAAGGGCAAGGTCTTCCGCGCGTCGCACATGGGCTACGTCGACCCGCTGGAGACCATCGGCACGCTCGCGGCGGTGGAGTACACGCTGGCGGAGCTGGGCGCGAAGATCGAGATCGGCAAGGGCGTCGCCGCCGCGGCGGCGGTCCTGCGGGACTGGGAATAAAGGAGACCGACCATGAAAGTGCTGATCGCCGACAAGCTCAGCCAGGTCGGGATCGACTGGCTGCGAACGCAGGAAGACGTCGAGGTCGAGATCAAGCCGCCCCTCCCGGCGGCGGAGCTGGCGAAGATCGTCGCCGACTACGACGGCATGATCATCCGCTCGGGCGTGAAGGTGACGGCGGAGGTGCTGGCCAAACCGGGCCGGCTGAGGTGCATCGCCCGCGCCGGCGTGGGCGTGGACAACGTCGACGTCCCCGTAGCCACGCGAGAGGGGATCATCGTGATGAACACGCCGGGGGGCAACACGATCGCCACGGCCGAGCTGACCGTCGCGCTGCTGCTGGCGCTGTCGCGTAAGGTCTCGCCCGCCAACGCCTCGCTGAAGGCGGGCAAGTGGGACCGCAAGAGTTTCGAGGGCACGCAGGTGGCGGGCAAGACGCTCGGCATCGTGGGGATGGGGCGCATCGGGCGCGCCGTGGCGAAGCGGGCGGCCGGACTGGAGATGCGCGTGCTCGGCTACGACCCGTTCTTCGGCGGCGGGCTGGAGGGCGAAGTCGAGATGGTCAAGGACCTCAACGAGCTGTGCAAGCGCGCCGACTACGTCACGGTGCACGTACCGAAGAGCCCCGAGACGGCCGGCATGATCGGGCGCGAGCAGTTCGCCGCGATGAAGCCCACGGCCCGCGTGATCAACGCCGCGCGCGGCGGGATCGTCGATCCCGAGGCGCTTCTGGAGGCCGTCGAGGCCCGCCGGATCGCCGGGGCCGCACTGGACGTGTACACCTCCGAGCCGCCCGCCGGCGAGGCCGAGAAGCAGCTCATCGAGCAGCCCAACGTCCTGGCCGTGCCGCACCTGGGCGCATCGACCGAGGAGGCCCAGGAGCAGGTGGCCCTGGAGGCCGCCCAGCAGCTCGTGGAGGCCCTGCGCGGCGGGGAGGTCCGCAACGCCGTCAACGCCCCCGGCTTCGACAAGGCCATACCCCCCCTGCTGCGCCCGTACGCGGAGCTGGCGATGCGGATGGGGGCGATCCTGGCCGGCATCACGCCCGGCGCCCTGACCAAGGTGGAGGTCATCTACCGCGGCGCCATCAGCGACCTGAACGTCGCGCCGATCACCACCCACCTGCTCGTGGGGCTGATTGGCCCGCACATGGAGCAGCCGGTCAACGTCATCAACGCCCCGCTGCTCGCCCAGCAGCGCGGCCTGGAAGTCCAGCAGATCACCTCCGCCAAGGTGCGCGAGTTCGCCAACCTCATGGAGGTGACGGTGCACACCGACCAGCGCAAGCGCACGGCGGTGGGGACGATCTTCGGCCACCGCTTCCCGCGCGTGATCGCCATCGACGGCTACCGGATGGAGATGCGTCCGGAAGGGCACGTGGTGGTGATCGTCAACGTGGACAAGCCCGGCGTGGTTGGGCGATACGGGTCGGTGTTCGGCGCCAACAACATCAACATCGCGGACATGACGTTCTCGCGAAAGGTCAAGCAGGGCCTGGCGTTCGTGGGCATCAACCTCGACGAGCCGCCGCCGGAAAAGGTCATGCAGCAGATCCGCGACATCGACTTCGTGCACGAGGCGTATTACTTCAAGCTAGCGCCACTGCCGCCGGAGGAGCGGGAGGAATAATACCGCTGATTGCGGATTGACGAGCGGCCCATCGGCAGGCTCCGCGATCCCCAATCGGAAATTGAAAATTGAAAATTGAAAATCGCAAATTGCCCATTGATTCTCCGCCTCCCCGGCCGTTGCTGAAGGTCATCCTCGTCGCCGTCGGCGTGGCGGCGATCGTGGGCTTCATGGTCTACGCCGCGGCGCTCGGCCTGCGCCTGCTCATGCACAGGGCCGAACGACTGCCCGCCGACAGTTTCGGCCCGCGCGGGCGGCAGGCGCTGGCCGGGGCGGTCTCGGCGCCCGCCGACGGCTTGACGGCCCGGTGGCGCGTGGTGAACCCGCGCGTGGGCCCCGGCGGGCGGTTCGAGATGTTCCTGGAGTTCCACAACGTCGGCACGCGCCCGCTGGGGCTGCTGCGGTTCAACCTCGCCCCCATCGACGCCGAGGTGCTCGACGCCGCCGGGCGGCCCGTGCCGCCAACGGCTGAGCTGTCGCCCGCCAGCCGCAGCCGCGTCGGCTGGGGCAGCCTCGAGCCGGGCAAGGAGTTCGTCGTCTGGGTGAGCGGCGGGCCCGGTGCGACGGCGGTGGCGGCCCACCTGACGCTCGGCACGCGCCGCTGGCTGCTGGCGCCGGGGCGCTACACGGTGCGGGCCACGTACAGCTCGAAGTACTACACCGACGGGGGCGAGGTGCTGCGCCGCGTCGGCGCGACGCTGTGGTCCGGCCAGATCGCCGTTCCCCCCGTCGAGCTGGAGGTCCTGCCGCATCGCCGCCGGGCCGCCTCCGCCCCCGCGACCGCGCCGGGATGACGGGCTGCCGGGCCGGGCTGGGCGATGCGGATACGACCATGCCTGCATCCCCAGGAGCGGGCGGGACCGTACTCGAGCGTTCCGCGGCATGTGCCCCGGGCCGCGCGTGGCGGGCACGCTGTCCCGCAGTGCGACGCAGGTGCCGTGGCGGCGGCAACCGCACAACGCAGCCGGCTTGCTCGGGCCGCCGCTCGTCGCGTTGACAGCCCGGCGGGGCGGGCCTACCATCGCCCGCGGAAGGAGCATCCCATGGCCAGGTCGGGCAAGTCCGGTCCGGCACGAGCGGGCAAGAGCTGGCAGGCGCGGCTGACGGCCGAGGCCGACGAGACCACGGCGCGGTTCGTCGCGTCGCTGGACGTGGACCGCGCGCTGTACAAGTACGACATCGCGGGCTCCGTCGCCCACGCCACGATGCTCCGCGAGGCGGGGCTGCTGACGAAGGCGGAGCTGGCCGCCGTCCGCCAGGGGCTGCTCGGCATCGCCGCGGACATCGAGGCGGGCCGGCTGGAAATGCCCGTCGAGCTGGAAGACATCCACATGGTCATCGAAAAGGCGCTCATCGACCGCGCCGGGGCGGCGGGCGCCAAGCTCCACACCGGCCGCAGCCGGAACGACCAGGTGGCACTCGACCTGCGTCTGTGGGCGCGCGACGCGACGGCCGAGCTGATCGATTCCGTCCGCTGGCTCCAGCGAAAGCTGGCGGGTCTGGCCGAGCGGTCGAAGGGCATCGTCATACCGGCCTACACGCACCTGCAGCGTGCCCAGCCGGTGCTGGCCGGCCACGCCGTGCTGGCGTACGTGGAGATGCTCGACCGCGACGCGGAGCGGTTGGCCGACTGCCGCCGGCGGATCGACGTCTGCCCGCTGGGCTGCGGGGCCGTCGCGGGCACGAGCCTGCCGCTGGACCGCCCGCGCACGGCCGAGCTGCTGGGCTTCGCCGCCGTCGCGCGCAACAGCGTCGACGCGACGAGCGATCGGGACTTCCTGGCCGAGCTGTGCTTCTGCTGCGCGCTGCTGGGCGTGCACCTGAGCCGCTGGGCGGAGGACTGGATCATCTACGCGACGACGGAGTTCGGCCTCATCGAGCTGAGCGACGCCTACTGCACCTCCAGCAGCATGATGCCGCAGAAGAAGAACCCCGACACGCTGGAGCTGATCCGGGGCAAGGCGGCCGGGGCCGTCGGCTGCCTCACCGCGATGCTGACGCTGCTTAAGGGCCTGCCGCTGGCGTACAACCGCGACCTGCAGGATGACAAGCGATTTATCTTTCCGGCCGTGGACGCGGCGCGGCAATCGCTGGCGGTGGCGGCGGGCATCGCGGCGACGACGAGCTTCCGCGCCGACCGGGCGGGCGAGGCGCTGGAGGCGGGCTATCTCGACGCCACGTCGCTGGCGGAGTACCTGGTGGGCAAGGGCGTGCCGTTCCGGCAGGCGCACGGGATCGTGGGCGGGCTGGTACGACGGGCGGAGGCCGCCGGTCTTCCGCTGGCCAAGCTGCCGCTGAAGCGGCTTCGGGCCGCCTGCCCGCTGGTCGAAAGCGACGTGTACGAGCACCTGGGCGCCGCCAACGTGGTTAAACTGTACGTGCCCGACGGGTCGGGCGGACCGAAGCAGCTTCGCAAGCAGCTTGCGTACTGGAAAAGGAGATTCAGGTGAGCAACGGCCGGGCGCGGCGCACCGTTTCGTCCCAAGCCCACTGGCTGCGCCCGGTGGGATACGTCGTTCTTGCGGCGCTGCCGCTGACGCTGCTGCTCGCCCAGGATGGGGGCGGCGTGCGCGGCCTGCCCCCCGTGCCGCCCAGGTCCCAGCCGCGCGACGAGGCCCTCGCCGCCGACGCCGTACGTCAGCTCATCGAGGCCGACTGGCTCAAGCAGGCCGAGGCGTGGGACCCGGCGAAGGCCGCCGCCGGCCGCGGACGCGCGCGCCAGCCGCGCGGCGACGCGGCCGCCAGAGCCACGGCCACGTGGCAGGACGCCGCCGGTGCCGTCGACGGCGTCAAGAACGGGCGCCACGCCTTCCACACCGCCCAGGAGCCCAGCCCGTGGTGGCAGGTGGACCTGGGTAAGGCGGCCGAAATCGCCCGCATTGTCGTCTACAACCGACTCGACTACGCCCCGGGGCTGCACAACGCCGACAATCTGAACGTCCTGGCGAGCGACGACGGCAAGGCGTGGAAGCTGGTCCACGAGAATCGCAGGCACTTCGGCGGCGTGCGCCCGCCGGGGCCGCTGGAGGTCAAGTTCGACCTGGCGCCGCTCAAGGCGCGCTACGTCCGCCTCCAGATTCCCGGCGACAAGCCGATCTTCTTGCACCTTGACGAGGTGGAGCTCTACGCCGCCGGGGACGCCAAGAAGAACATCGCGCTGGGCTGCCGGGCCGACCAGAGCAGCCTGAGCCAGTGGTCGGTCGCCAAAGGCGGCGCCGCCCAACAGAGCCGCGGCGTATCGCCGCCGACGCCCCCGACAACGACGGCGTTTCCCATCGCCGAGTTCATCGACCGCGGGCGCAAGCTGGCGGCCGAACTGGCGGGCACGGGCGTGGACACCGCCGCGGCCGTGAGGGAGCTGGACGCCGCCGCGGGCGAGCTTGGGGCCGTCAAGGGCGACGCCGCGCAGGCGCTGTACCTGAAGGTCCGCTGGGCGGTGCGGCGGCTGGCGTTCGCCAACCCGCTGCTGCGTTTCGACAAGCTGCTGTTCATGAAGCGCTTCACGCAGGAGACGTACCCGGACGTCTGCCTGAACCACATGCCGTGGGTATCGCGCCCGGGCGGCGACATCTGCGTGTTGCGCAACCCCTTCAGTCCCGACGGCAGCGGCCAGTCGGTCCGCCACCTCCTCAACGGCGCGCTGGGCCCCGGCCACGTGCACGGCATGGACCTGTGGTGGGACGGCTCGCGGATCGTGTTCGGCTGCGCCCGCAGCAAGACGGGCCAGCCCCCGCCGGGCTTCCCCGGGCGGCTGGGGCACGATGTCCGCCTCATGGTCGAGCCTATCCACATCTACGAGGTCAACGTGGACGGCTCGGCTCTGCGTCAGCTCACCGACCACGAGATGTGGAGCGACCTGGACCCGACGTATCTGCCCAACGGGAACATCTGCTTCGTCTCGGACCGCTGCGGGTACAGCCTCCAGTGCAACGAAATGAACAAGGACGAGACCTCGACGAACCTCTACGTCATCAAACCGGACGGCAGCGGGATGCGCCGGCTCAGCGTCACCAAGGACGGCGACTACCTGCCGCACACCCTCGACGACGGGCAGGTCGCCTACACGCGGTGGGAGTACCAGGAGCGCGGCTGGGCGCCCATCCAGTCGATCTGGACGATCCGCCCCGACGGCACGTGGGCCGACGCCCTGTTCAAGCAGCACATGAACGCCCCGTGGGCGCTGGAGGAGACGCGCAGCATTCCCGGCAGCGGCAGGCTCGTCGCCGTCGCCAGCGGCCACCACACGCTGCCCATCGGGCCGGTCTGCATCATCGACCCGCACGTGGGGATGAACGACCCGGCCGGCATCGCCATCGTCACGCCCGGTGCGCGCAACCCCGAAGGCCCCATGGCCGGGGCGCCCGTGCCCGATGGCGGCGTGCGCGACGCGGGCGGGTTCTATTCGCACCCGTGGGCGTTGTCCGAGAAGTTCTTCCTCTGCTGCTACTCCTACAGCGGCCGCCAGACGGAGGCGGCGGGCTTCGGCGTCTACTACATCGACGTGTTCGGCAACAAGGAGCTGATCTTCCGCGACCCGGAGATATCGAGCTTCGAGCCGATCCCGCTGCGCCCGCGCCCGCGCCCGCCGGTGCTGCCGGAGATGATCGACCTCAAGAAGGACTACGCCGTCTGCTCGGTCAGCCGCGTCAGCGACGGCGTGGACGGCGTGGCGCCCGCCGACATCCGGTACATCCGCGTTTCGCAGCGGCTGGCCTGGCCATACGACAAGCCCCACGGGGGCATGCGCTATGAGACCGACGCCAAGGGGCGCGGGCTGAACTGGACGCCCGCCCGCGTCATCGGCACGGTGCCGCTGGGCGCCGACGGCAAGGCCCTCTTCCGCGTGCCCGTGGACCAGCCCGTCTACTTCCAGCTCCTCGACGCCAACCAGATGGAGCTGCGCCGCATGAGGAGCTTCATCAGCTTCCAGCCCGGCGAGGTGCGGGCCTGCGTCGGCTGCCACGAATCGAGGGCCGTCGCGGGGCTGGTGGTCGAGCCGGAGCAATTCGGCCGGCCGAAGGTGCCCGTCGATCCCACGCCGCCGCCGTGGGGCAGCGGCGCGATGAACTTCCTGCGCGACGTGCAGCCGGTGCTCGACCGCCACTGCATCCGCTGCCACAGCGGGCTGAAACCCGCCGGCGGGCTGGACCTGTTCGGCGGCCTGACCGCCGAGCACAACGTCGCCTACGACGGCATCGTGCGCAGACGCCTCGTCAGCGTGTGCAACAAGAACAGCAACGCGGACATCACGCAGCCGCTTCAGTTCGGCTCGCACCGCAGCAGGATCGTCGAGGTCCTGCGCGGCCAGGAGCACGCCAAGCGCGCCCAGCTCAGCGGCGAGGACTGGCTGCGCCTGGTCACGTGGATCGACCTGAACGCCCCCTACCACGACCGGTTCATCAACAAGCGTCCGGCCGTGCAGCCATACAACCTCGGCGGCGACCGCGGCCTGGCGGGCCAGCTCGCCGCGGCGCAGGGCCAGCGCTGCGCCGGCTGCCACAAGCCGCAGGAAGTCCTGCGCACCGACTGGATCGACGTGCGCGATCCGGCGCGGAGCCTGTTCCTCCTGGCGCCGCTGGCCAAGACCGCCGGCGGCTGGGACAAGTGCCGCAAGGCCGTCGGCGGCATCCCCGCCGGCCAGGCCGTCTACGCCGAGAAGTCCGAGGCCGACTACCAGGCCGTGCTGAAGGTCGTGACCTCGGCCGTCAAGCGCGCCGCCGACCAGCCCCGCCGCGACATGGAGTGGCTGAGCGCCCCGGCCCGGCCGGACTGGAAACCCGCCGCTCCCGCCGCCTCGACCGGCCTGCGGTCGCACTGAGGCCGGCCGATCCGCCTTCGGCACGCAGGCGGGACCCGTCCGTGCGAACGTTCGGCATCTGGCAGAATGGGTATTCACTTGACTCCATCGGGCTGTCGGCGTGGCATGGCCCCCAGCGTGGTGCCGCACCCTGCGCTCCCACAGGTCGAGTCAGATGGATACCCACCATGAAGAATGAGGAATACCGCGATCGCAAGCAGCGTCGATGTGGGTAGGGACAGGCCGCGCAGGCTTGCCCATACATCCGCAGGCGGCGGAAGGAGATTGCGATGGGTTGGGGACGAATGTTGCTGTTGGGCGACTGGGGCCAGCAGATGGACCTGGAAGAGCACGCCGAGGAGATCGCCTCGCTCCGCAACCAGACGTACGCGCAGCGGCGCGGCGAACGCACGCGGGACCAGCGCATCGCCCGCCTGGAGCAGGAAAACGCCGAGCTGAAGCTCTACCTGGCATCGCTGGTTCGCCTGCTGGTCAGCAAGGGCGCGTTCAGCGGCGAAGAGTTCGGCCGGTTCGTCCGGGTGGTGGACGAATCCGACGGCACGGCCGACGGCAAGTTCACCGGCAATACGGCGCCGTGACAACCCGCGGTGCCGTGGCGCGTTACCGGCCGCTCACCACGACGATGCCGTAACGGCGGGGTGTGTCGCGGGCCAGCGCCGGCTACACGTACTCCACCGTGGCCGGGGGCTTGGGCGTCAGGTCGTACAGGCAACGGCTCACGTCGGGAATCTCCACGGTGATCCGCTCGCAGAGGCGGTTGAGCTTGTCCCACGTCAGCTCGGTGGCCGTGGCCGTCCGGGCGTCGGTGCTCTCGATGCATCGCACGACGATGATCTGCCCGAACTGGCGCTTGTTGTCGCGGATGCCGGTCGCCCGGTCGTTGAGCAGGACGGCCAGGTACTGGAAGGCACCGCTGCCGGCCAGCTCCTCCTCGACGATGGCGGTGGCGGCCCGCACGGTTTCCAGACGCTCCTCGTTGACCTCGCCGACGATCCGCGTCGCCAGGGCCGGGCCTGGGAACGGGATGCGCGAGGTGATCTCGCCCGGCAGCTTCAGCAGGCGTGCCACCTCGCGGACGCCGTCCTTGCGCAGCGTCTTGAGCGGCTCGAGCACGGCGTAGCCGAACTGCTCCTGCGGGTCGATGCCGAGCTGGGCGAGGATGTTGTGCTGGCGTTTGATGCCGGCCACCGTCTCCTCGATGTCCGTCAGGATCGTGCCGTGCAGGAGGAACTTCGCGCCGCTTTCGCGCACGGCCCGCACGAACACGTCGCGGTAGAACGTGTTGGTGACGGCGTTGCGCTTGTCTTCGGGGTCGGTCAGGCCGGCCAGGGCGGCCAGGAACTCCCGCCGCGCGTCGACGAGGCGGATCGGAATGCCCATTCCGGCGAACAGCTTGACCACGCGCCGGGGCTCGCCGGCCCGCATCAGCGCGCTGTCGACGAAGATCGTCTTGAGCCGCTCGCCCAGCGCCCTGTGGCCCAGAACGGTCACCACCGAACTGTCCACGCCGCCGGATAGCGCGTTGATGGCCGTGCCGTCGCCGACCGTCTGCCGAATCTCCGCGATCGCGTCCTCAACGAACTTCGCGTAGTCCACTGCCGTGCTCCTTCTCCCTGAGGCAAGCCACGAGCTTGCCGGTGATGGAAACCGATGGACGGAAGACCGGACACCGGGGACCGGAACCGGAAACTCGGAACCCGGACCTCGGGACCGCAAGGCCGGAAAGTCGCCTCGGGGCGAGGCAAATGCAACCGGAAACCGGAAATCGGGCCTGGTTCAAACGTGAGTAACACGTTTGAACCTGGCAGTAGCCCGTAGCCAGTAGCCGGTCGCCGGTTGCACTTGGCGGCAATGGAGTCTCCAGCTTGTG
>Ga0172364_10000716_pt1 | contig 24374 bp, 18 predicted proteins | sample LakKivSesite10cm_FD_114545 | JGI IMG/M metagenome (GOLD analysis project Ga0172364, IMG submission 114545) | Sediment microbial communities from Lake Kivu, Rwanda - Sediment site 10cm | ecosystem: Environmental > Aquatic > Freshwater > Lake > Sediment | place: Rwanda: Western Province, Lake... | reverse complement strand
TGAGGGGAAAGCTGTCCTCTCTTGAGGAAGATGGCGATGAGGTCGATCAGGCCGGTCCCGCATACTCCCCGGGCCGGAGCGCTGGCCAAAGTTGAGAGCTTGAGTTTACCCGCGGCGTCTTCGACCTTATAGATGGCGCCGGCCAGAGCGGGCATGCCGCAACTGATGCTCATCCCCTCAAAAGCCGGTCCGGCGGCCGTGGAAGTAGCGATAAGGCTCTCGCGTGTCTTGAGGACGATCTCGCCGTTCGTGCCCATGTCGATGAACAGGAGATTTCCTTTCCGCCTATCCAGGCGCGAAGCCAGAAGGCCTGAAGCTATATCACCGCCGACAAAGCTCTTAATATTGGGAGAGATATAAACTTTCGCCTCAGGGTGGACGGCGAAACCGGCTTCTTGGGCTGAGAAATAGGGGAGACGGGAAAAAACAGCGTGGTAGGGCGCCAGGGCGAGAGAATTGACCGGAACGCCCAGCAGGAGATGATTCATGGCCGTGTTCCCGGAGATGACGATTTCATAGACAGAGGACGGCCGGACGCGGTTTCTCTGGAGAATGTCGCTGACCAGGCGGTTGAGAGTGTCCAGGACGAGATTCCTGAGCTCCGCTGCCTTCTCATGGCCGGATATGGCATAGGCTAACCTGGAGATGACATCTGCCCCGCGGCTCGCCTGTGAGTTTAAAGTGGCCTCAGTATCCACCGTTTTTCCGGTGTCGAGCTCAACAAGCTCTATGACCAAGGTTGTCGTCCCGACGTCGATGGCCAGGCCATAACTGCCGCAGGCCTCTGTGGCTGGTCGGAGGTCGATGATTTCCTTATCCCGGTGAAGAACCGCGGTTACTTTATGTTTCGCCTTTTCCAGCCTCGGACCTAACTCTCTCAGCAGAAGCGGGGAGATCTTCAGATGTCTCACTCCCAGGCCTTCAAGAAGAAGCTCAAAGAGAGACTCGGGAGAGGATATTCGGGGCCGCGGGATTTCAAGGACATACTTTTTCACAGCCGGGTTGACCGAGACGAGAGAGCGGCTGACGGCGGGAAGGATCGGCACTTCCTGAAGCGTCGAGCTTGAGGGAAGGCTAATTTCGAGGTCGCTCTTGATTTCAAACAGGCAGGAGAGCCGCTGATTTCTGGTAAGGTTTTTCTGTTTCCGCCAGAATTTCTCTCTTTCTGCGGGCGTCGATTGCTTACCCTTGACGATCTCGACGACGCATTTTCCGCACAGACCGCGCTGGTTGCAGAAAAGGTTTAGGGGAATCCCTGCCCGCCTGAGGACCTCCGCCAGCATCTCGCCTTGGTGGGCGAGGATCGTCCTTCGGTGCGAGAGAACTTTAATCCTTGAGGCCATGCTTGCCGTCCAAAATTCTCTAATAGGTTATTATTTTGCGCCATTTTTTACAAGACAACACCCAAAATTGCCATTAGAAAATTCTCGTCAACGAAAAGTGCTCGTCATTCTAAGAAATTGGCACGATGGGAAGCGCACCCGATGGGTGGCGTGGTTTGGAGGCCCCCCGCCGACCCGAGCGTTTGATGCCCCTGAACTTCTTGACTGATGATAAACAAGATAGACCGCTCGGGGGCGCCGGGGGTGAACCGCGACAGGACCCATCGGGTGTTTCTATCGGCAATCTCAGGACAACATAGAGGAATGGACATTGCCATTTTATTTTTGTATGGTATATGATCGCCTCGCAAATCAGGAATCAATGAAATCCTTTGCCAGGGCGAGGAGGCTGCGATGACGGATACTCTTTCTCAAATGTTTCTCCGTTTCACTTCGACCTACCTCAAGGATCCTCTTTTGTTGCACAAAATAGAGGGCCGTTATACACCCATTTCCACTGCCGAGTTCGCCAGCCGGGTCAGAGGCCTGACCTTGGGTCTGAAGGATCTTGGCATCAAACCGGGTGATAAGGTCGTGCTCCTGGCTGAAAATGGACCTGATTGGGTCGCGGCCGACTACGCTATCCTTTGCCTCGGCGCCATAACCGTTCCCATCTACACATCTCTTGTTCCGGAGCAGATCAAATACATCATCCGGGACTCAGACGCCAAGGCTGTCATCACCTCGAACCGGAGCCTGAGAGAAAAAGTGGACGCCGTTAGGAACGACCTTCCCGGTGTCAGCTTCCTGCTGTCTTTTGAGGAAGAGCAGGCTCAGGGTTCGACTCCGATTCAAAGGATAATGGAAAAGGGAAGACCCCTCGACACGCAAAATCCTGGTCTCTTCGAAAAGTTGGCCCGCTCAGTGCGACCGGACGACCTCGCCTCAATCATCTACACCTCCGGAACGACGGGCATTCCAAAGGGCGTTATGCTCAGCCATGCCAATTTTGTGAGCAACATCAAGACGCTCGCCTCCATCGTCGATTTCAACGAGACCGACACTGTCCTGTCTTTCCTGCCGCTTTCCCACGTTCTCGAAAGGATGGTTACTTTCTCCTTTCTTTTCAAGGGATGTACTATCGCCTACGCTGAGAGCCTTGAGACGGTTGCCGAGAATTTAATCGAAGTCCGGCCGACCATCATGGTCAGCGTGCCGCGGCTTTTCGAGAAGATATATGCCAAAGTGATGGACAATGTCCTGGCCGCGTCGAAGTTGAAAAAGAAAATATTTTTCTGGGCCCTTCGCACCGGAAATGCCTATCGACAAAAACTGTTCAACCACCAGCCCATCGCAGCTTCCCTCAGGCGGAAACACAGACTGGCTCATCGGCTCGTCTTCTCCAAGATCTTGGAGAAAACGGGCGGAAGGGTCAGGTTTTTCGTGTCGGGCGGCGCGCCTCTTTCCAGAGATATCGCCGAGTTTTTCTTCAGCCTGGGGCTTCTCATCCTCGAAGGCTACGGGCTGACCGAATCCTCGCCGGTTATTAGCGTCAACACTTTCGAGAACCTGAAATTCGGCACAGTCGGAAAGCCGATCCCAGGCGTTGAGGTGAAGATTGCTCCCGACGGAGAAATCCTGGCTCGGGGGCCAAACGTGATGAGGGGCTATTACAAACTGGAAAAAGAAACCCAGGAAACTCTGGAAGGAGGCTGGCTCCACACCGGAGACATCGGCCCTCTCGACGAGGAGGGCTATCTCGTCATCACCGACAGGAAAAAGGACCTGATCGTGACTTCAGGAGGGAAAAACATAGCCCCGCAGCCGATCGAAAATATCCTCAAGCAGAATCCTTACATCGCCAACGCCGTGGTCGTTGGAGGCCGGAGAAAATTCATCGCCGCTCTCCTCGTCCCGAATTTTGAGAAGCTCGAGGAGTACGCCAGACTCCATCATATCTCCTACGAGAAACCGCAGGACCTGGCCAAGAACAGCGCCATCGTCGAGTTTCTCCTCGAAGAAGTGGACCGGACGACGCCCTATCTCGCCCCTTACGAAAAGGTGAAAAAAATCGCTCTCCTGGACAGGGATTTTGATATCGAAAGAGGAGAGATTACGCCCACGCTTAAGGTCAAACGCAAGATCATCGAAGAGAAATACAAAGACCTAATTGACGCCCTCTACAGGGAGTGAGAAAATAGAAAAGAAACTTGGGTGTTAATGGATTCGAAGCAAGAGGTTCGAGATGAAATCAAGCGCAGCGATTATTTTCTTGGTTCTCTTCCTCTCCGGCGGCGCAGCCCTGGCCGCCACCACAGCTTCGCCTGAGGAAGGGAAAATCGGAGGCCCCTTTTTAGAGGGAGGAGGTAACATGGACATCAGTATCACGAGCATGGCTTTTGAAGAAGGCGGGATGATTCCGCGGAAATACACTTGTGACGGCGCGGATGTCTCGCCGCCCCTCGCTTGGACAGGGGTTTCTGAAGGCGCCAAAACGATTGCCCTCATCTCAGACGACCCGGACGCGCCCGTGGGCACGTGGGTACACTGGGTGCTCTTCAACCTGCCGGCAGCCGAGAAGGGACTCCCTGAGGCTGTCCCGCCGGATAAGGAACTCAAGAATGGTGCTAAGCAGGGCCGGAATGATTTCCGCCGAATTGGTTATGGCGGACCCTGTCCTCCCGGCGGAACGCACCGGTATTTCTTCAAGCTGTATGCCCTCGATATTGTCCTCAATCTTCCGGTCGGGGCCACTAAAGCAGAGCTTCTCAAGGCCATGGAAGGACACATCTTGGCCCAGGGTCAGCTCATGGGGAAATATCGAAGATAAGCTCTTTTTTTAGGAGCATTAAAGGAGGAATTCTCTTTCCGACAGTGCGACCAGCCATTTGTGCAACGGGACCGCGGGCCTAAATTTTTTCAAGCAGTAATCAACGAGCCCGGCGGTCTCGAATTCTTGAGGAATCTCTGTTTCGCAGCCGGCATAAAGCCCGTTATGAAGAAGAAGCTCGGCGTTAGGGTGCGCCCCGTCAAAGCCGACGGGCACGCGCTTGTACTTCTTTCCGCCCAATTCTAAGTCGCTTGTCTTTGAGATTTCATCTATGATTCCGCGAAGCTCTCTGCCCCACTCAGGATGGACGACAGCGCGCCGGTAGCGGTCCAGCAGGCGGTCAGGAAACATGTAAAAGCCTGCTCCCAGCAAAAATTTAGGCGGTTCCAGATGGACATAAAAGCCAGAGCACTCCATGCGGGACCTCGTTCCTTCCCAGAAATAGATGCCCAGGTTGGTCTTGTAAGGAGATTTATCTAAGCTGAAGCGAGTATCACGATTGAGACGAAAAACCGATTTATTGACCTTCGGCACGGAAATGATTCTTGGGCAGAGTGTCCTCAAACGGTTGCCCAAAGCATTGATAAAAGCCCGGGATAGAGCGAGAACATAGGTCTCGTAATTTTCGCGGTGGGCTTCAAACCACTGCCGGGTATTGTTCTTCTTCAGTTGGACAAAAAAATCGATTGTTTCTCTGCAGAATCCGCTGAACTCCGAGGCTTGCTCCTTTTGGCGACTCTTCATTTCAAGATTCTTTCCTTAGTTGTTTGGCCAGATCCGTGTAGACGATTTTGAGGAATAGGTCGGGCGGAAGCCATGACTTCCCACCTTTATAAAGACCTTCTGCCGGTTTGGCGGCGAGGACCTCCTCAAGAGTCTTCCCTTCCTGGATGAGCTTGGCGATCCGATCTCGCGCTGTGGCCAACATATCTCGATAGGCTTGCGCTTCTTCTCGATTCGATAGGAGCCCATGCCCGGGAATCACCTTCGTGTTACCATCGCTTAGGTTGAGAATCCTGTCCACGGCTTGGATCATGCCGTCAATCGAGCCGCCGCTGGTTATATTGATGAAGGGAAATCCATTAGAGAAATAAATGTCCCCGGCATGAATGACATTCGCTTTTTTAAAATGGAAAGCAAGATCTCCGTCTGAGTGTGCGTTGGGCAGGTGAATCGCCTGGATTTCTTCGCCGTTGAAGTGCAGAGTCAGAGAATCAGAAATTGTTATGGCAGGAAGTGCTGGTTTAGGGTAAGGCGGCTTCTTAAAATTTGGGTCAAGTTCAGGCGCGCTCCACTCACTTAGCATGTGCAAGCGTGAATTTTTATGGGCCATGACAACAGCGCCGGCTTTGGCCAGCACTTCATTCCCATCTGCATGATCATAATGCCAGTGCGTATTAAAGACGAAGCGAACCGGACCGGCGTTGAGTTTGGCCACTGCGGCCTTGATCTTCTCGACCATCTGGGGAAATTGGCTGTCGATGAGCAAAACTCCGTCCTCGCCGACAGAGACGCCGATGTTGCCGCCGGCGCCTATGAGCATATAAACATTTTCAGCAACCTTGACGGTCTCGATTTGGATCTTATCGAAATCTTGAGAAGAGCCGAATAATAAATTGCCATATAAAATAAAAACAATAGAATAAAGAAGTCGCTTTTTGGGATCAAATTGCATATCTCCCTCCCTGAGTTATTTTTTATGCCGAGTATATCGTCCAGATGTCTGGCTGTCAATGGCGTAATAAAAAAACGGGACTGTCTGACTTTTTCCGGATTTGTTGACTTGGGTAAGACATTGGGGTAGGCTGGCGGTGCAAAATTCCACAAGAAAAAAAGGAAGGAGATGACGAACAAAATACTTCAAATCAGTCTGATTGTAGTCCGTGCAACGACGATATTCCTTGCTTCCTTTGGAGCTTTGAGTACAGCCCAAAGTGAAGAAAAAGGGCTAAAATCTCCTCCCGTCGGGACCCAGGGCATAGTGAGCTCTGCCCATCCCCTGGCTACTGAAGCCGGCCTGGAGATTCTAAGAAACAGAGGCAATGCCTTTGACGCAGCCGTGGCAGTGGCCGCAACGCTGAATGTTGTGGAGCCGATGATGTCTGGAATCGGCGGTTATGGAACAATCCTGGCTTATGATGCCGAGAGAAACAAGATCCGGTTTATTGATTCATCCGGAAGGATACCGGCGGCCGTGGACTCCGATGTGTTCCGGGAGCCATACCCCAATTATCGCGAGAATCGACGGGGCTCCAAGGCTGTTTCCACACCTGGAAATGTGGCCGCCTGGGAAGCTATGTCTAAAACGTACGGCCTCCTCAACTGGGAAGCTCTATTCTTTCCCGCCATCAAGCTGGCAGAAGAAGGATTTATTCTGGATGAGCGGACAGGCCGGATGGTTGAAGACTCTTATGATGGCTTTCCTCAGTATGCCAAGAGGTTTTACGGGAAAGACGGTCGAGCTCTCAGGGCAGGCGAAAGACTCGTCCAGAAAGACCTCGCGGATTCACTCAGTCTGATTGCCAAAGAAAGGGCCAGAGTATTTTACAAAGGTCAGCTTGGCAAGGCCGTAGACAAAGCCATGCGCGAATCGGGAGGCTTTCTCTCTTTTGAGGATCTGGAGAAATGCAAGGCTGAATGGTGGGAACCTATCCACATCTATTACAGGGGCTTTGATATCTATACCGCCTCGCCGCCGAGCACGGCCTTCCCTTCATTGATCAGGCTTGGCCTGATGAGCCGGTTCGATGTAGCTTCTTTCGGACACAACAGTTTTGAAATGCTGCACCGCTTTTTAGAGGTAACCAAGCATGCCTTCTGGTGCCGGCTTCGGTATGCCGGAGACCCGGAGGTCAGCCCGCCTCCTTTAGACAGGCTCCTTTCCGAAGACTATTGGCGGGCGCAAATCGCACAGATTGACATGACCAAAGCCAAACCCTTTCGCTATCCAGGCATAGACGAAAAAGAAGCCCAGCACACCACGCATTTTGTCGTGGCCGATTCCCAGGGGAATATTGTGAGCGCCACTCAGACGCTGGGAGGCGTTTTCGGCAGCCGCATTATGCCTGAAGGCACGGGAATCTGGCTCAACAATTCCCTGTCCTTCTGCACCTTCGAGCCCAAGGGGAATCCCATGGATGCCCATCCGGGGCGGCGAAAACTCTCCGGTGACTGTCCGACGATCATTTTAAAGAACGGCCGACCCTGGGCGGCTTTGGGAACGCCGGGCGGACATACCATCGGCCAGACCGTCCCCCAGATGGTGATGAACCTCGTGGATTTCAAAATGGACATTCAACAGGCACTGGCGGCTCCGCGGGTAAGCTTTGTTGAGCCGGACGAAATTCTCGTCGAGGAAGGGGTCAGCCTGGATGTTGTCGCTAAGCTCAGAGCGGTCGGGCATAACATTAGGATTGTTGAAAAACCAGGGGGGATAGGAAACGCCCATGGCCTCGTGATCGAATATGGCAAGAATGGAAAGCCCGTGCGGTTTACAGGTGCCTCAGACCCCCGCGGCACCGGCCTAGCGAAGGGATTATAGTCGCTCCTTTCTCAGAACATAAAGGCAACTTTGAGGAAAAGGGTGTGGCCCTGAGCGCCTTTCTCGCCGAAGCTGGCTGTCCCTTTCTGATAGGCTAACTGGATCAACCCGAAAGGCGGCTGAAATCTGTAGACAAAGAGGACCTGAATATTCTTCTTGTCGATGGAAGAATTAATCTGATAGAAAAGCTTCAAGAAGAGGTCCTTGTTGAAATAATGTGTCGCCCGCAAGACATGAATCCAGGTGCTTTCATTCTCGGGGTCCGGATCAAAAATCAAGCGCGTCAGGTCGTATTCTAAAGATAAATCGGGCGTGATTTTATAATTGAAACCTCCCTCGACCAGTTTAAAATCCAAGTCAAAATTTCTTCCGAAGCCGTAAGAAATGCGGGCTGACTGCCATTCCCGGGTGTTATAGCCGAGAGAAAATTCGGTTTCATTGTTCCAGAACTCTTTCTCATAAAGCTTGTACTCCGCGGTGTAGTCAACACCGAGAGAAAATTTATTCTTTAAGTCCACTTCCAGCTCCTGGTCAACCTGCCAACTGCGCACAGTGCTGTCCATGCCCCAGTAGATGTTGTAGTTGGATTCATAAGCAATCCTTTCCAGAGAGCCCCCTTTTACCCAGAATGTCTTCTCCACGGCCGAATCAAGCTCGCGGCGATTGTCGTCGCGGATAAACCCGACGGCGTTAGCGTTATCACCAAAATATTTCCCCAAGTGGGTGTAGCGAAGATGGATATGAAATGTTGCTGAGTCATAGCTCGGCCGCAGGAAGAAGGCGATATTGTCCCGGTTGAAATCCCCGTAGCTCGCGGCGAGCTGGCCTGTAAATTTAAACGTGTCGCTGAAATAAAGAGAGGTGTCAAGGCCGACCGTCCCTCTGTTTTTCCCGCCGACAAGCTTGTTGGCGACCAGAAAACCAAGGGTGGAGGATTTCAAGATATCACTCTTGAGGCGAAAAACCGTGAAATTGGCCGAGTCCTGGCCCTGAATCTCATCTTTTTTCCTTTGGGCACTCAGGCCGGAAAATTCAAACCCCCCGGATTTTCCATAGACCTTAAATCCGCCGACAATATCCCCGATCCTCCGAGAGTAGAAGAGGGATATCCTCTGATGGTAGATCTCAGAGCCCTCGAGAAAAAAGTTTCTTTTCTCGGGGAGGTTGAGTTCAAACCGGGTCAGGTTGACCTGTTCCTGGTCAGCTTCCACAGTAGCGAAATCGGGGTTAAGAGTCAGGTTGGAGGAGACAGCCTGGGAAAAAGCATACCTGGCATCCAGGCCTACTTCGACCTCTGTTGCCATACCTTCTTCTGCTTTGGCGATGGCGTGAGGGATGAGTTGATACTTCTTCTTGGCTTCCCGGAGAGAAAGCCCGCTGATCGTCCCAAATTGGGAGACTCTATAAGGAGACTCCAGAGGCCCGGCCCAGAAGCTGGACTCTAACAGACGCGGGACCGACCGCCCGACATTAAAACCCCAGGTTCTTTCCTCGCCCGGCTTGAATTTCAGGCTTTCGAGAGAAATGGCCACCTCCGCCGTCCAGCCGAATTCCGTCCTCTGGCCAGCGGATTTCCAGACTCCATCCCAAGTCAGGTCAGTCGTTAGCCCATTTTCGACGATGCGGCCATCACATTGGGTACCCAGGGCGTTCGTGGCAAAATAATAGCAGTTCCTCCCATCATGGAAGGTGTCGAGAAAGATGCTGACCGAATCGTCTTCTTCCAGATCCGCATCTCTTTTGGTCACCCGGGCGACGACTTTTTCCGGTTCGGCGTCGGAGCAGAGGAAACCCACGTACACGTATTCATGATCATAAAGAACTCTGACTGCTGTCCGGAAAGCGGCCGGTTTGCCTCTTTCTGGCTGAAACTGGCTGAAATTTGTGATTTCCTGGGCCTTCTTCCAGGCTGGTTCATCAAGGTATCCGTCAACGGTGATTTTCTCCTCGGTGCGGAGAGCCGAGGCCACTCTCGCTTCTTCTGCCTGAGAAGAAAAGAGGGGGATAAAAAGGAGACAGAAGAGGAGCAGCAGCCGGGAAAGGTGTGTCTTCCTCATGATAAAGATAAAATGAAGGCAGATTATACTTGCCTTTCTTTAAATATTCAAAAAACCACTGCCAAGCTTTTTCTTCCCCTGTTGTCTAAATCCCTGGAGGCAAAAATGAGGAAAAGGAAGACAATCGCAAGACTATTAACATCGATATCCTGTCTTCTTCCCGGGATTCTTCTTGTTTTTACCGCTGCTTTTCCCCAAGCGCGCTTAACAGCCCAGGACGAGACAGAAGCGCTAAGACGTGAAATCCGGGTTTTGAACCTGGTCAACGGCCTGGAGCTTTCCCTGGAGCAAATGCAACTGATCCTGGAGAAAGCTACAGAAAGCCAGCGATTGCTCCAGGAGGCGCGGTTGAATTACACTTCCAGGCAGCCGGAGCTTGATCGCCTCCTGGAAGAGATAAAAAGATATCGGCTGGACGACAAAGACGTGCCGCCAGAGCTTGCCCAGCGCTTCCATTCCTTGGACACAGACCTGAAAAAAGAGAGGGCTCGAATTCAGGAGGCCCTCCAATTCTTGGCCCGGGATATCGAGAAAAGCTTCAAACCACACCAGATTTACGCGCTCGACAATTATGTGCCTTGCGTCATCCCGCCCAAAGGAGAGGGCCGCATCGGACAGTCGGTCGATGTCAAGGGCATCTCGAGCAGGCTGGCCAGACTCCGGAGCGTTCCTGACCGAGTTTACGACAGAAGAAAACGCCAGATCTTGGAAAGAACGTTGGAAGAGATAAAGCTCAGATCAGGCCCTGCCTTTAACGAGGAAACGGAAGAGGAAGTGGCGGCGGGAATCAGAAATTTCTATGACCGGCTGCGAGACTTAAGCGAGGTTGATTTCGAGGTCCAGAAGGAGAGCCTGGCCAAGGAGTTCGCGTCCCTCATCAAACCAAAATCCCGGCCCCTGAACCTCACGCGCAAGATCGAGGCTTTCCTCCTTTCGCCCGAAATCATTCCCATCCTCAACGCGAAGATCCAGGAAGCCCAGTCGAAGGATTAAGCTTCTGAACTTTTTTCCTTCCCTATTCAAGAGAGGATAACGCTCCAGCTTATTTCGAGGGAATGAATGCCATTTTATCCTTCACGGCAGGCCCGACTTTGACTAAAAGGGTGGCTCTAAGGAATAATAATCCCTCGTTTTCTGGGTGCAGGAACGACGACGAGACTTTGAGAAGGACCAGTGATGCTTAGAGGATTTTATCTGGATAGCCGCCCGAGCCGGCCGAAAATTCTCATGAAGATCATCCTTTTTCTCTGTCTGAACTTGATATTTCAGAGGCAGACGCTCGTTCAACACCGCTCTCCGGATGCCGAGCTAAGTGCATCTGAGCTCTGGTATACGGTCAAAATTGGCGGAACTGAGGTCGGTTATATTCGTGAGGTCCTTTCGAGTCTGTTCTCCGGAGAAACCGCATCCGGGCCTACAAGCTTTAAAACTGAAACAGAGATGCGTCTCGTCCTCAACCGGATGGGAAGCCGAGTGGAGCTGTCGTCTTTTTCGGTCATCGAGGAGGATTCCGCCGGTCGCCTACTGTCAACTCGGTTTGAGATGAAGTTTTCTAATCAGATAACGGTAGCATGGGCTTCCATTAAGGAGGGCCTTATCGAGCTCCGGAGCGAAGCTGGCGGAAAATCCTACACCCGGAAGCTCGATTACAAGGGCGAGCTTTTCGGTCCGGAAGGCATCAGAATGATGTCGGCGCGCGGACTTAAAGAAACCGGCGACAGGGTGTCTGTTCAGACCTTCGTCGCCGAAGCCTCTCTGGTTACAATGCTCTCGCGCACCTTCAAAACCTGGGAGACTCTTGAAATCGCCGGCGCGAAGACTGCGGTTCTGAAAATTGAAGAAACTCTTGAAGGGTTGCCGACCAAACGGACGCTCTGGCTGGACGAAAAGGGCTCTATTGTTAAGCAGGAGGAGCCGGGTCCTTTCGGCATCATCGAGGTCTTACAATCAAACAAAATGACGGCGTTGGCTGCTCTCTCGGGAGGAGACTTGCCTGTCGAGATGTACGAAAGGTCTATCATCCGCGCCAACATCCGCTTGCCAGGGGCGAAGCCGCTCGACCGTCTAAAAGTCCGGCTAATCCATCGCAACCCCGGTCTGGGCTGGCCGGAAATCGCCCAGCCTAACCAGATGATCTTGGAGAAGACAGAAAAAACCATGAGCCTCGAAGTCAGGCGGCTTCGAAATCCGGCCAAGACGAGTTTTCGGGTGACTTTGACAGAGCAGAACCGCCCTTACTTCGAGCCGAATGCTTATATCCAGTCGGATGACCCGGAGATCAAGCGCCTCGCCCGCGACCTCATCGGGGAGGAAAAAGACGCTTTCCAAGCAGTTCTAATTCTCGAGCGTTGGGTCACTGAGAACATGATCTTTGATCTTGGGCTCGTCTTCGCGCCGGCAACGGAGATCTTTAAAGACCGCCGGGGGACCTGCATGGGTTATGCTACGATACTGGCCACGCTGGCCAGAGCCGCCGGTATCCCTTCCAGAGTCGTCCTGGGCTACGTCTACGCCTTGGGTATGTTCGGCGGCCACGCCTGGACAGAAATCCTGGTGGGGGAGGAGTGAGTGCCGCTCGATGCAGCCATTGTTAATGAAGGCGCGGCTGACGCAACCAGGATTGCCATCCTCGCGTCTTCTCTGGCTGAAGGTCCGGGTGAACTTGGCCTGGGGGCCGCCCAGCAGGTCTTCGGCCAGGTCGATATCCAAATCCTGGAATACGAGATTGACGGGAAGACTCACACGCTTCCAGCCGGAGCAAAGCCCTATTCCATCGAAGGCAACCATTATGAGAATCCCTGGCTCGGGATCGCGCTGGAAAAACCCGGCGATTTCGAGTTCTCAAAGCTCGAGGCTGTCTGGCCGGACCGGACAATCGTGGCGCTTGAAGGTCCTCGCGGCCTACGAGTCAGCCTTGAACAGCATGAAGTTTATCCCTGGCAGGATGGGGCCAAAGAAGCGCGGAAAAAGCTCGAGGCTCTCATTCCGGGAGGCCGGGAGGTTGAGCTTAAAATCGCTGCTGGCCGTGCCGCTCCTGCCCTTTCTGATAAGGACGGCTTAAAGGCGGGGCTCGCTTTTTGCCGAGGCTATGAAATTATCATCTTGAAAGTCGAGGGAGCGGACGCACCGAACCTCCTCCGCCATCTTGCCCGACATCTCCGCCTTGAAGATTAACTATCAAATTCTTTTTTGCCTTGTTTACCTCCAACGCGAGTTTTGATAATTTGTTAAGAATTGATAGGATGAGTTGCGATGCGGCTAAAGAGGCTGACTAAAGGAGATGGCTATGACGAGGAATGAAGGGGAGAGGCTGCGGCAAGTCATCGTTTCGCCCCCGAAAAGCGAATATTTCCGCGTGAGCGATCCCGAGGCACATAATATTGAACAGGTGGCGAACCGGGCCAACGCCGTCGAACAGCACCGCCGCCTCTGCGCGCTGATGCAACAATCGGGAGCGCGCGTCATCAGTCTTAAGGAGCTTGCCGGCCATCCAAATTCTGTCTTCACCCGGGACTCGAGCCTGGTCACGCCGGAAGGATACATCAAACTCAGGATGGGCTTGCGGACACGTCGGGGTGAGGAAGACTGGATGGCGGCCGCCCTGGACTCTCTCGGGGTTCCCTGCGCCGGCGAAATCCGGCCTCCAGGCACCGTGGAAGGCGGAGACGTCATCCTGGGAGGCGAGGTGGCTTTCGTCGGCGAGTCCGAGAGGACGAACGCCTCGGGCGTCAAACAGCTTTCCCGTCTTCTCGAGGTCATGAGTTATGAGGTCCGCGTCATCATCCTGCCGCCGCCCCACCTCCATATCGGCGGAGCCATGAGCTTAGTCGGACCAAAGACGCTCCTGTGCTGCCGTGGCCTTTTTCCCGCAGGCTTCTTCTCTGGGCTCGAGACAATCCTGATTTCCTGCAGTCATTTTGGGAGCGGCAATATCATCTGTCTAGGCAACAGAGAGGTTATCGTCGAGCAAAAAAACAAGGTCGCTGCGGAAGTTCTCCGCCAAGCCGGCTACAAGGTTCATCCCCTCGACCTTTCCGAATTCGTGAAGGGCAGGGGAGGGCCGACCTGCCTCATCCTGCCGGTTGAGCGGGAGTGAGGTCAGGCTCAGAGAAAAAGAGGATCGAAATCTTGGACAAAAAAATCCAGGCTCTCGGCATCGACGGCAAAGAAAAACAAGAGTTAGAGAGAAGAAGCTAATTCCTAAAACACAATCTTGATTCCAGCCCGGACGGCGAATCCAGAAAAGTCGATTCTTGCTTCCCTCCCGTTTTTAATATCCGAACTGGAAGGAAGCTCCTCGGCCATATCGACAGTTGGAAGCTCACACCATTCCCAATAATACAGGGAACCGTGCCCGATCTCAGAATAGCCGAATGAATTCTTATAGTTCCAATCTCCTTTAAACTCGCTGATGCGGGCGTACCTTCCATATCCCTCAATAACAAAGGCAACATTCCTGGCCAAATCGAATTCCAATCCCAGTCCTCCATGGAAGCCTAGGCTATGGGAAGTGGCATTTTTAGTCCAATCCTCGCTCAAATTATAACTGCCTGTTTCATCGAATTCCCCGGATTGGGAATACTTGGCGAGATAGTAACCTCCGCCGGCCTGAATAAATATCCGGCTGCGAGAAGAAATAGGCAGATTATAAAAAAGGCCGACAAGGACGGGAATTGCGCTGATTTGGTTTTCGTCGGTTTCAGAAATATTTCTTGATGGAGAAGTCATTGTCACCTCGCCGGTATTCTTTTTACCCAGAATATAGCCGGCACCGAGGCTTATGCCAAATCGCGGAGTTAAGTAAATCATGAGGTCCGCCTGGGCGTCCAAACCGAACTGGATTTTCTCAAATTCACCGCTCAGGGTAAGACCATATGCTTTGGAAAAATTATTCCAATAATCATTCTGGCCTTTCAAACTTTTGTTGATATCGCCGACGGATAAGTAGTTTATTCCTGCAGCAAGCCTAACCCCAAGCTTCATTCCCTCTGCTTGAGCAAAAGGGACAAATCGCCCAAAGAAAAAAATGCACAGGCCACAGATCATCACTCCCACTTTCATTTTTCTCATCTTGGTCCTCCCCCCTAACCTATAGCCGAAATGCTTTGAAAATTCAATAACAATTGTGTCTTGCCCTGTCTTTTAGAATTCCGGTACAATGAGCCCTCCCGAGGAGGAAAAAAATGAATGCGAAAAAGGCCATGGCTATGGGGATTCTATTTCTTTTCGCTCTGGTCCGGCCTCCGCTTTCAGCCGGTTCGGATCTCGAAACGCTAATCAAGGAAATGGTGCTTCTTCCATCTGTAACCGGAAACGAAGAGCTCCTGGCGGCCAAGATACGGAATTTGCTCCCCAAGGCCTTGGCCGTCGAGATAGATAACCTGGGAAGTGTTTATGCAAAGACAGGAATAGGGGAGGGGAGTCTGGCTATCCTGGCGCCGCTCGATGAGTTCGGCTGGTTTGTCAGCGCCATCACGCCGGAGGGCTTTCTCAGGCTGGACCGGGCGGCCCTCCCACCCCATCCTCTCTTCGACTCTTTTCTCCTGGGCCATTCCGTCGTTATCTCGACGAGCTCCGGACTCCAGAACGGCGTTGTCGCCCAGCCGGCCATGCATCTTCTGACCAGGGAAAGACGGGAAGAACTCTCCAGGGGAATCTCGCTTGATCTTGTCTACCTCGATATCGGAGCCCGCTCTGAGTCTGAGGTCAGAGCAAGAGGAATCGAACACCTGGATCCGGTTAGTTTCAAGCCCGAGCTTGCCGTGCTGGCCAACGACCAGTGGGCAGGACCATCGCTAGGCCAGAAAGCCCTCTGCGCGGCCCTGCTAACTGCCGCGGAAAAAGCAGACTCGTCGAAAAGTCACACGCCCGTTCAGTTTGTCTGGATGGCCCAAACGCGCTTCCTCACCAGGGGAGCCAGCGGGAGGTTCGCTCAGGGCGCGGCTCGTGCCCAAACCAGGCTTAAGTCCGGGGCAGTCCTTGTCCTCGACATTTTGCCCGCCGACCGGAGTGAAAATGGCCCTTTCATCGGCCAGGGGGCTGTGCTCTGGAAAATCGGGGATGAGCAATCCCATCTCTGGGATTCGCTTGAAGGGCTGTCCAAAGAAGCAGACATCAAGCTTCAACACCAGAAAGGCGGCGAGTCAGTTCTCATGGCGCCATTTTTAGCCCAGAAAATCGATGTCATCAGCCTCGCTTTGCCAGTCAAGTTCAGCCAAACCCCTTCGGAAGTCATCAGCCTGAAGGATGTCCGTTCCCTTTCCAGGCTCATCGTGGAAGCCCTCAAGGAGGCACGATAAAAATGAAAAAAGCAGCATTCTTGACCTGCACTTTTTTTATTGTTTTCACGGGAATTTGTGGCGTTGCCCTACCCAGAACAGCCAAGGGCTCGTCCTCAGTCTGGGACTATCTCCGAGCGATGGTTCTTATCCCAGGCATATCCGGCCAGGAAGAAAAGGTCATGCAATTCATCCAGGCGGAGCTTCCAGGTTTTGAACCTGAGCGGGATGAGAAAGGAAACCTCTGGTTCACCATAGGCAGCGGACATCCTCACCTTCTCTTCATTGCCCATGCCGACGAGCTCGGGTTTACGGTGGGCGAGATAACGCCGCAGGGTACGCTAAAAGTCAAGGGGCGGGGCGGCTTCTTACCCCAGGTTTGCGAAGCGCAGCCTTTTATCATCCACGCGGCTAAAGGGCCTGTCGAGAGCATCCTGTTTCCGCGCCAAGATTTCACCTCCTCCGACCCGAAGCCTTTTAATCCTGAGAGTTATGAACTTTATCTGGGAGCTTCGTCAGAGCAGGAAGCACGGGACCTGGGGGTCAAGGAAGGAGACCAGGTCATTTTCAAGAAGACGATTGTAGACCTTGCTCCCGGGCTTCTGGCCACCCGGGCGGTGGACGACCGGGCTGGCTGCGCCGCTCTGCTGGCGGCCGCAGTGGACATCGATTGGTCCCGGGTGAAGAGCCGGGCGGTCACCTTTGCCTGGAGCGTTGAGGAGGAAATCGGTCTCAACGGTGCCCGCGCTCTGGCTCAAATCCTCAAGCCTGACTATGTCTTTGCCGTTGATACCTTCGTTTCCACCGATTCGCCGCTTGAGAATAAACGCTTCGGCGAGGCCAGGCTTAGCCAAGGTGCGGTCATCCGGGCCATCGACAGCAGCAACATCACGCCGAAAACAGAGCTCCGCAGAGTCATCGGGCTGGCCAGAGAGAAAGGCCTGCCCGTCCAGGCACGCAACTCGCGCGGCGGTAACGATGGCTCGGTATTTGTAGCGGGCGGGGCCGCAAACATCCCGCTTTCCTGGCCCGGCGCCTATGCCCATTCCTTTATCGAGAAAATCGACCGCCGGGACCTCGAGACGCTGACAGACCTGATCAAAGTCCTGGTTATGGTGTTTTGAACCATTTCGTTCAGAAGGTATCCGTCATCCAGGCATCAAGGGCTGGAGCCCTTCTAAACCCTGGCCAAACAAAAGTCCGTATATTTTCCCTCCACCTTGAAGGACAGCTGAATATTTTGATAAACTCTATCCATGTTTAGGGGAAAAAAGAAAGATGCCGCCGCATTCTTCTCCGATGGCCCACCAATTAAAAAACCTGAAAACACATTATAAACCCCGAAAAGAAAGGACAGCACGATGAGCGGATTGCACAGCTTTGACTGGATTATCATCGCCCTGTATTTCTCCGTTATTCTAGGAATATCCTGGTGGGTAATCCGGCAGGGGCAGAAGACTTCCACAGATTATTTCCTGGCCGGTCGACACTTAGGCTGGTTTATCGTCGGCGCTTTTATCTTCTCTTCTAACATCGGCTCTGAACACTTAGTCGGCCTGGCTGGTTCCGGGGCGACCGACGGGGTAGCCATGGCCCATTACGAGTTGCATGCCTGGTGTCTTCTGGCCCTGGCCTGGGTCATGGTCCCCTTTTACATGCGCTCCAAGGTCTTCACTATGCCGGAGTTCTTAGAGAGGCGGTTCTCAGCCAAGTCCCGGACCGTGCTTTCTTTCATCTCCCTGGTCGCCTACGTCTTGACCAAGATCGCTGTCGGGATCTTTGCCGGCGGAGTTGTTTTTAGCGTTTTGCTGCCGGAAGTTCGATTCCTGGGGCTGGACAGCTTTTGGGTCGGCTCAATTTTGGTCATTGTTTTCACCGGCATCTACACGATTCTGGGCGGGTTACGCGCGGTCGCCTACACAGAGGCGATGCAGACCATTGTCCTGGTCATCGGCTCGGTCCTGGTGACCCTGTTCGGGTTGAAAGCGCTAGGAGGCTGGGGAGTGCTGCGGTCCATCGCCGGCTCTGAAATGTTCAACCTCTGGAAACCCCTGGTGCCGGCCGGGCTGGAAGGAACCTGGGCACCGGTCAAGGAGGCAGGCCGGATGGCCTGGTATTTCAACCACAATTATCCCTGGCTGGGCATGCTTTTCTGCGCTCCGATCATTGGCTTATGGTATTGGTGTACCGACCAGTACATCGTCCAGCGCGCTCTCGGTGCCCGAGACGAGCGCGAAGCCAGGCGCGGTTCCATCACCGCCTCCTTCTTCAAGCTCTTGCCGGTTTTTATCTTCATCATCCCCGGGATGATTACGTTCGCCTTGGCCAAGAGCGGCCAGGTGCCCGCTCTACAACACGAATTTTTCGGTCCCACTGGCGAGCTTCTCCGCGACAACGCTCAGAAGGCCTTCCCGCTTCTGGTGGCCCATGTCCTGCCCATCGGTGTGCGGGGAATGGTGGTGGCCGGCCTTCTCGCAGCCCTGATGAGCTCCTTAGCCGGAGTTTTCAATGCCTCTTCCACGCTCTTCACTATGGATTTCTACTCTCGAATGCGCCCCAAAGCCACCCAGCAACAGTTAGTCTGGATGGGTAGAGTAGCCACGACAGCCATGGTGGCCATCGGTTTGTTTTGGATCCCAGTCGTCCGGGGAGGAAAAGGGTTGTACGATTATCTCCAGGGAATCCAGGCCTACCTGGCTCCGCCGATTTTTGTCGTCTTCTTCCTCGGGGTCTTCATGAAGCGGTTGAACAGCAAGGGATGCTTGGCCACTCTGGTGACGGGTTTCTTGCTGGGCCTGTTTCGCCTAGCGGTTGATACCCCGGTAAAGTTATTGAAGGGCTTTTGCTACCAGGAAGGTTCGTTTTTCTGGATCATCAACAACATCTTTTTCCAGTACTACAGCCTGGTCATTTTCATCGTCTGTGTGGTGGTCATGACTGTCGTCAGCTACCTGACTGAGGAACCGTCCTACGAAAAGATAAGCGGCCTTACATATGCCACCAGGACCACCGAAGACAGGTTGAGGTCCCGGGCCAGCTGGGGAAGACGGGATGTCATCGCTTCTGCCGTTGTTTTGCTGCTAATCCTCGCCGCCTACCTCTATTTTACGGGCTAAAGCCCTGCCAACTTGCCATTTCCTTTGAGTCGCCGATCAACCACGCAATTAATCTTCCGGCTTTGCTTGCAAGCCAGTGATAGGGGAGGGGAGACGGACGGAAGAGGCTTGGGCCCTGGCCCATCAACACGAGAAAGCCATGTTTATGGCCTCATAGGGCCTGTGCGTGAGTGAACTCAAGGAAATAGTTCTGGATAACAGCGCCATGCCTATAAGTCGCGCAGTTTAAGGAGATCGTCTTCCTCACTGCCCCGGCGTATGAGGGCCTTGATAGAAGGAATGCCTTCTTCGTCCACGTGTCCCAAAAAAATGAAATTTGGTGAGATGCCCATGATCCAGGCTGCAGTCTCAACCTTGAGCAGTTGTCTTCCATCCTTATCCATGAGCCAGTATCCTCTCCGGGGGCGATCTCTGTCTATGCGCGAGGCAATTAAAAAGCGGCCTCCCGGTGTCCTGTTGATCTCCCAGATAATCGGCTTGCGGGGGTAGATAGACTTTTTGTATTTGTCGATGACTTTTCCAAAGCGAGCCCACCAGTCGGGATCGCGACTCTGGATCATTTCCCGGCGTTGTTTTCTCCATTCATCCAAATCTTTATTGGTCACCTTTTCCGGCTCGGGCAGAGAAGTCTCGATTTCCCGCACTATTTTTCCCGAAAAGTCGACCACCTGAATGTCGGTATCAAATCCTTCGGAGAAAAGGACCGATTTCTCGTCAAAGGGACACCAGAGGAACATCGGGGTGAAGGGAATAGGCGAGTCTGCCCCATCATGCACGTAGGAAATACGAGTTATATGGTTGGTCTGCTTGATGCGAGAGAGGATCCGGCCTTCGCCGTCGAGAAAAGCTATTTCCCGGAGAGAGCGATGGTAGAAGTAATCCTTTTCTTTTTCGGGCTTGCCGAGAAAAGCAAATTCAGCCAGAAAATTGCCCCCTGAAAGCGAGACCGCCCTAGATATGCCGAAAAATTCCTTGATCTGGGGTTTGATCACACGATCGAGCTTGCCGTCGAGCTTGACTACCGTAATCCAGGGATGACCGCCGAAGAATTCGGTGAAGAAGAGCTTGCCGTCGGCAGTGAAGCCGAAAGTAACTCCGTCAGCCCGCTGGATTTCACCCGGCCCCTGGCCCTTACCCCCGATTTTCCGGAGAAAATTGCCCTGAGGAGAAAAAACCTTGATAAAAGCGTCAGCCTGGTCATAAACATAGATATTGCCTTCAGGCCCTTCTGCTACTTGCCGAGGGAAGACGAGTTCTCCTTCGGTTCCTGCTTGACCTAAAGTTATTACGTTCTCCGCGTTGAGCGCTACCGAGATCAGCATCAAGGCAAGCACAACAAGGTTTCGTTCTCTCATTCTGTTTCTATTATATAATATCACGAGATGAGAAATAATTCAGGCCTGCCGTGGGGTCCCCGAACAGCGCCACCCCTCGGGAGTTCGCTTATCACGGCCGCCAAACAGGTCTTTCCGCCTCCCTCTACCTTTTAAACCAACCCACCTTTTCCATGACGGCCCGGGTGATTTTTGAGCTTGGGCCATCGCCCCGAGCGACACACACGCCGGCCTTGCCCTTGACCGCTTCTTGGATTTCGGCGACATCCGCATGCGTAAAACCGGGGCAAAGCAAGATAGAATGAATCTCTTCCTCTTCCAGGAATTTTTTAGCTGCCGACACCGCCTGTTGTTGATTGCTGACGATGATCACGAAAAGCTTATAGAGGGAGGTCTCGATGACGCAGCGATGTTTTTCCATGTCCGCGTCAGGGGCATGAGCCATAAACAGTGATGTGAAGACCATGACAGAACCTCCTTATTAGTTTTATAGGGCACACTTGTTAATCTCTATCAATCATATACAATTTATAGGAATGATAGGGTATAACCTTTTTCACGCCCGCATCCGACTCGCCGTGACCCTTTTTCTTTTCTTCCAAAAAACATAGGCAGGGACCCCGGCCAGCATAATGGCCAGCCCGCGAGCAGATTCAAAAGGTTGCGAGAAGATGCTGTTCAGGAATATGGCCAGGTTGACCACAATGAACACAAGTGGAACTATTGGATACCCCCAGGTTAGGTACGGCCTGCGTTTAGTGGCCTGCTTGATCCTGAGAATGATAACGGCAGCTCCTGTGGCCGCGAAAAACAAAACCAGCGCAAAGATGACATATTCATAAAGCGCCTGATAGGTCCCTGACAGGCAGAGAAGTGAAGACCAAACGGCCTGGCTAACTATGGCTATAGTGGGGACGCGAAAACGTGGATGAATGAAGCCCATCCGCCTGAAAAAAAGACCTTCCTCAGCCATCGCATAGTAAACCCTCGGCCCGTAGAGAATCGTGGCGCTGAGACAACCGAAGATAGTCACAGTAATGCCTGCAGCGATCAGGAAAGCGCCCTTATGACCGAAGAGAGAAGTCGCCACCAGTTCTCCCACGCGGGCTACTCCCTTCATCCTTTCAAGCGGCACGGCCATGATGTAAACAATATTGACCAAAAGATAAATAATCGTAATCGCAGCCGTCCCTAGAAAAAGGCTCAAGGGAATGTTCCGCTTAGGATTTTTTATCTCTTCAGCCGTGCAGCTAACCGAATACCAGCCGTCATAAGTCCAGAGCACAGCGAATAAAGCCAACCCCATGAATTTAATGTTCAGAGGCCCTGAGGAAATAAAAAATTGACTCAGATCCCGGACACCGGATTTGCTGCCGAATAGCCAGCCGCCAAAGACAACGACCGCAAGGCAGCCAACCCTCAAGAAAGTGAAGATGTTCTGGACGAATATGCCGCTTTTAATCCCGAGATAATTTATTACCGAAAGAATCAAGATTGATCCTACACCGACCAATTGGCCCGCTGAAAGAGAGAAGGGGAGACCTGCGATCTGCATTTTGATTAAAACGGCCTGGGGAGAGAGGCCTGGCCAGAAATAGCCCGTGTATTCTGCAAATCCAACGGCAAGGGCAGCGATCCCGCCGCATTCAATAACCCAGAAGAATGTCCAGCCGAATAAGAACCCCGCCCAATCCCCATAAGCTTCCTTAAGGTAGATAAATTGCCCGCCAGCTTTTGGAAACATTGAACCCAGCTCACCGAACGATAAAGCACCGCAGAGAGTTATTATTCCTCCGATCAGCCAGACCATCAAGATCATCCAAACCGACGGAACGAACTCGGCGATGAACCCAGTCGTCATGAATATCCCGGAACCGATAACACCTCCCATAACTAAAAACACCGAATCCATCAGGTTCATCTTCTGGATGAAGCCTGGCTTTTGCTCTCTCTGCGTTTCCTCGTTCATGGCAATTTTTCCGATTATACTTAAACTCTTTTCTCTCTTCAAACAATTTTTTTCCTCTTATCTTGTTTTCCCTACAAAGCCTAAATGCACCCATGATATTTTATTAACTTGTTTATTTTCAAATAGTTAACAAAATGTCGGCATGCCGACATTTCTCCTTATTCTCCCACTTTCGCTTTTTCAATCATTTTCTTGCTTTTTTATTTTTCTTTTATTATGCTATTTTTTAAAATTGCTCGCCCTTGGATGGAGGCTGTTATTGATTATCGCTATCGCGAATCAGAAAGGCGGAGTAGGGAAGACCACCACGGCTCTTAATATTTCAGCCGCTCTGGCCTTGATGGGCCAAAAAATTCTTCTCGTTGACACAGACCCGCAGGCGCATAGCACGATATCCGTGCTTAATGATCCGAGCTGCTTCTCAAAATCGCTCTACGATGTCCTCATGCATCAAGAAGAGAAGATTGAAAATATTATCACCAAATCCACCATACCCGGCCTTGATATTGCCATATCAAAGATTTCTATGGCTAAACTTGAGCCGTCGCTTTTGGGCGAGATTGATGGCCATTATCGGCTTAAGGACATTCTCGAGCCAGTAAGATCAAGTTATAGCCATATAATCATCGATACGCCACCGACCCTCGGACTTATTACTCTTAATTCGCTCGTTGCTGCAACTCATATTCTGATTCCTATTCAGTCGTCTTATCTTTGCCTTGAAGGGACAGACGACCTTCTTGAAACGATAGATAAGGTCAAGAGAGTGGCCAACCCGGAGCTACGTATCCTCGGAATTCTGATTACACTTCATGATAAAAGGACTAATATCTCAAAAGATGTCGTCAAGAGAATACGCAAGGTTTTTGGCAGCCTTGTTTTCAAGACTCTTGTCTCTAAAAGCGTTAAACTTGAAGAAAGCCCAGCGTATAAGGAATCTATATTTACGCACGCTCCTAATTCTGTAGGAGCTTATCAATATAGAAAAATAGCTGAGGAGATTATCGAACGTGCAGAAAACTAAGAGATCCGGATTGCCTGATTCAATTGCGATGCGGCATGATGATCATTTTGTCGATCTTATTTCTTCGCGATCTTCCGGCCCTCGCATAAGAATGATTCCTCTTGATAAGATTGACCCTAACCCTCAACAGGCGCGCAGCCAATTGGGAAACCTTGATGAGCTAATGGCCTCAATAAAAGCTAAAGGTGTCCTCGAACCTATCCTCGTCCGCCCAAAAAACGACCGTTATGAGATTATCGCCGGAGAGCGGCGCCTTGTGGCCTCAAATAATATCGGCCTTACAGAGATTCCTTGCATCGAGATGAACGTGAAAGACAGCGAATCTCTCGAGCTTGCCCTGATTGAAAACCTGCAGCGCAAAGACCTGGATGTTTTTGAGGAAGCCGACGGCCTGAACTCTCTTGTCGATATCTACAGCTACAATCATAGCCAGCTGGCCGAAAAAATCGGGAAAGCTCGCTCAACGATTACTGAGATCATCAATGTGGCTCGAATACCCAGGAAACTTCGAGATCTCTGCAAGACATTTAAGATCACCAGCCGAAGCACGCTCATTGAGATTGCCAAGATGGAAAAAGAAGAAGATATGGAACGCCTCATCAACGAAATCGGAGAAAGAGGCCTCCGGCGTGAAGATACTCGCGAGCTGTCCAAGAAAATCAAAGGAAAGACCAAGAAAGGCAGGCCATATATATTCAGCTACAGCCCTCAGCCTAACGATTATTATCACCTCCGTATCGAATTCAAGAAACATTCGGTCACAAAAGAAGAAATCATCCAGGTTCTTGAAGAAATCATTTCAAGACTTAAGACAAAAGCCTAAAACTTAATTTTGTTGATTAATTTCTGCGTTCTTAGGGGTAGTCGGATATTAATTGGATTATTAAGAGGTAATTTTTAATA
>Ga0172364_10000715_pt1 | contig 24374 bp, 20 predicted proteins | sample LakKivSesite10cm_FD_114545 | JGI IMG/M metagenome (GOLD analysis project Ga0172364, IMG submission 114545) | Sediment microbial communities from Lake Kivu, Rwanda - Sediment site 10cm | ecosystem: Environmental > Aquatic > Freshwater > Lake > Sediment | place: Rwanda: Western Province, Lake... | reverse complement strand
TTCAATCGCTCAATCATTCAATTCTATGACTTGCCCATCGTATGCGAGACGGGCGTTAGGGGGCAGGGTGCGATTGGCTGTCTCGTGTTCCATCTGATGGGCAATGTGAGTAAAAAAGGTGTGCTCTGCGCCGACCTCCTGCGAGATTTTCAGCGCCTCGGAGAGGGAATAATGCGTGGAATGTGGCATATAACGAAGTGCGTTCAAAATCAAGACTCGCGTCCCCTTCATTTTCTCAATTGTTTCCGGCGGGATGAAACTTGCATCCGTCACGTAGGTAAAATTGTTAAAGCGGAAACCGAGGATAGGGATTTCGCCGTGCATGACGTTGAGCGGCGTCACATGGAGTCCCATGAAATCAAGCTGCTCTTCAATCGGGATGAGGTCAAGTTCGGGCACTCCGCCGCCAATCTGGGTGGGATTGAAGCAGTAGTCGAACCGTCGTCTTATCTCTTCGATGATGTGCGGTGCGCTGAATATTTTTATTCCCTCGCCCTGCAGATAATTATAAATGCGCAGGTCGTCGAGTCCAGCGACGTGGTCTGAGTGGGTATGAGTTAAGAAAATTGCATCAATGTGTGTGATTTCGTGAGTCAGCGCCTGCTGGCGAAAATCGGTGGAGCAGTCAATCAGGACGCTGGCGTGTTCCGTCTGGAGAAGGGCAGAGGTGCGCAGACGTTTGTTCCTTGGGTCGGTGGACGTGCAGACATCGCACTTGCACCCGATGACCGGAATGCCTGTGGATGTCCCTGAACCAAGGATGGTAACTTTCATCTTGAAAAATCATTCCACCACAGAGTCACAGAGGGCACAGAAGATAAATAATCGAGTAAAATATTTGAAATTCTCTGTGTCCTCCGTGGCTCTGTGGTGAATCTTATACTTTTATGTGTTTTAAATGGAATCGAATGATTCAGGATATTTGCATCTTGTGATGGCGTCGTCATAGGAGATGAGTCCCTGCTGGTAGAGATTCTTTAGCGCCTTGTCCATAGTAATCATCCCTTGGTCATAACCGGTCTGCAGGAGCGTTATAAGTTGCTCTGTTTTTGCCGAGCGGATGATTTTGCGGATGGCAATATTGGCAACAAGAACTTCCGCCGCCACGACCCGCCCACGACCACCAGGAATTGGAATGAGCTGCTGTGCCACAATTCCCTCAAGCGTATTCGCCAGCTGGATGCGCACCTGCTGTTGCTGATGCGGTGGAAAGACATCAATGATGCGGTCAACCGTCTGGATGACGTCCGGTGTATGCAGTGTGGAGAAGATGAGGTGACCCGTTTCTGCGGCGGTCAGGGCGGTGGAGATGGTTTCCAGGTCGCGCATCTCGCCGATGCAGATGACATCAGGGTCCTGGCGCAGGACGTGGCGCAAGGCGATGCCGAAACTCTTGGTGTCGCTTGTGACCTCGCGCTGTTTGACGATGCTTTTTCTGTGGCGGTGGACATATTCAATGGGGTCTTCTATGGTGACAATCATGCAACGGCGCTCAAGGTTTATCTGGTTGACGAGGGCGGCAAGGGTTGTGGTTTTGCCGCTTCCTGTGGGACCGGTGATGAGGACGAATCCACTCATCTTGCGCGCAAATTCACCCACAATCGGTGGAAGCCCCAGTTGTTTTATGGTGCGAATCTCTTCATTGACGATGCGGAATGCCGCCTCCACTGAACCGCGCTGGAGATGGACGTTGACCCTGAACCTCCCGACCTCCTTTATCTCTGTCGAGATGTCAAGCTCCCAATCCGCTTCAAACTTCGCCTTATGCATGTCATTAAGGACGGAGTAAACGAGTTGTTTAGTGTCCTCTCTTCTCAGGGGCGGGTATTCGAGCGGTTCAAGGTAACCATTAACGCGGATGATTGGTGGGACTCCTGTAGTAATGTGCAAATCAGAGGCGCCTTTCTGAACTGCCTCAAGGAGTAGCTGTTGGATATTGACCATGTCTTTATGCCTTTACGGTTAAGAATGTAATTTGATTATTAAGCCGCAGGTGGGACGTCAATTGAAATCACAAAAAAAACGGGGCAACTTATGCCCCGTGTATTATGCGTCCATCTATCAGGCATTCGCCCCTTGCCGTGTGCGTCAATCAATGTTTATCTTGATCTGCTTCGGTTTTGATTCCTCGGAGACAGGAAGGGTCACATTCAGGATGCCATACTTGAAGGTTGCATTGACTTTGGAGCGGTCGATGTTTGACGGAAGTTCAAATGAGCGCTCAAACGTGCCAAACGTCCGCTCAGAATGGTAGTAGTTCTCTTCTTTGACCTCTTTCTCTTCCTTCTTTGTGCCTTTGAGCGTTACGATATTGTCCTGGATGCTGATATCGATGTCATCCTTTGTGAGACCGGGCAGTTCAGACTTGAGAACAAAATTGTCTCCCTCACGATAGACATCCACACTCGGACTCCATGAGACCACGCCAGTTCCGGTCTGCTTTCCAAGTGTGAAGCCGAGAAATCTATTAAGTCTGTTCTCCAGGTCAAGCATTTCGGCAAAGGGATTCCATTCCCTTATTGGTCTCCATTTTACTATAGCCATATCCATCACCTCCCGATTTACGATTCATTTATTATATATTATTGCATTCCTCATGCCAGGCAGGGAGGGGTTGCGGCCAGTCTCCCAAGTGCTTTAATTTCAATTATGCGCTGAGTTTTTGCGGGATATTTTTTTATGATGAGGAGGGTTTTCGGGCAAAATGAATACATAAACCGTTTAGGGATGGTTTTATTGGGTCGATTTGACACAGGAGCGGATAGTCTCAGAATTTTACCTTTGGTGCCTGTCGCTCCTCAGGGGATTCCACCTCAAAGAATTCCTCAGTCTTGAAGTTGAAGATGCCTGCGACGATATTTGAGGGAAATCTCTGAGTGGTAATATTATACCGCATGACATTATCGTTAAAGAACTGGCGTGCAAAGGAGATTTTATTCTCCGTGGATGTAAGTTCCTCCTGCAGAGCGAGCATGTTCTGGTTTGCCTTGAGGTCGGGATAATTTTCAACCACGGCAAAGAGGGAACGCAGTGTCTGTGTGAGGAAATTTTCCGCCTTTGCCTGTTCCGCAGCGCCGCCTTTTGTATCAATTGCCATCTGGCGTGCCTTGGTTACCGCCTCAAGCGTCTCCCGCTCATGCTTGATATATCCCTTTGCCGTTTCAACGAGGTTCGGGATGAGGTCATAACGACGCTTGAGTTGGACGCTTATCTGCGACCATGCATTCTTGACACGTGCGCGCAGTGTGACCAATCTGTTATATGCAACGATGAAGAACAGAATGACAAGCGCCAGAAATGCGAGAATCACAATGAATAATAACGAAATTGCTACCATCTGAACGTTCCTCCTTTTCGAAGGGCTACTTTAGTCCTTTGTTAATTCACCGCATCAATTCCTGACAAGTAAAAAAGAATGTATTGAGCGATTTTATGATTGTCAATTTGTGACCCTGACGAGTCGATACTATTTCCATTCAAATTTTGTTATCTTTCCGGGTTCGACGGTCACACTGCGGGAGCCGTATTGGGTTGTCAGGGTGTATTGACCGGCAAAGACGTCCCCGATGACGAAATTCTCGTTGTAAAGTTCAGAGGCGTTAAATCCCGGAGGATAGGTTATGCTGTAACCATAATTACTGATTTCACCCTGTTTTTTTATGCCATTGATGCGGACTGAGGTGAGTGGCTCTCCTTTATCGTCCACGAGCCTTCCGATGATGATGCCGGTATTATTTGCGAGTGGCTTGAGGAATAGCTCGGGATTGACTATGCAGTTTTCGTTTATGTTTCCCCAGCGCACCTGAAACTCAAAGTCCTTGTCGCGATTAACGCCCGTGATGGAGAAATTGGGTCCGCATGTCCCGATGTGGTCTCCGCTCTTCACCTTGTCGCCTTTTTTCACGCTGATGGTGGCAAGTCTTCCATAAACGGTGTAAAGTATATTATAGGGTTCACCCAGACCGGTATGTCTGATTATGACGCCGTTGGGGTAATGGAGTGCGGCGGGGGGCGTTGTCTCGGTTGCCTCTACAACTGTGCCGTCGGCGGCGGACTTGATGATGGTGCCCTCTTTTGCCTTGAAGGCGATTCCCTTGCGGGGCGGGAAGTTACGATAAGGCTCGCCGAAGAGCCAGGTCTGGTCAATCGGGGCGTCTGCAGGATTCTGCAACGGCGGGTTGAACACCTCGGACGGCTGGACTGATGGCAGAGGCACTTGAGAGGGAACCGTCACCTGCGCCACCGGACGTGGCTGAGGCACAGGCGGGGGAGTGATGTTCATTGGGGGAAGGGGACTCAGAGTTCGCACTTTTGCTTCAGGTATGATAAGGGGTGGCTTTGCTTGCTGGGTCTTTTCCAGGTCCTCCTGGAAGGAGAGCATCCCTTTGAGAATTGCGATTGCCTCGGAGCGGTTATATTCAAGTGAATCCAAATTTTTCGCCGTGTCAGGATTGGAAAGAAAACCGCAGTTCACCATGACTGCTGGCACGGTAGTCCTTGTCAGGAGGGGATATGGAAATGTGTCCGGTTCATGCACGGGTAAATTGAGGTCTTTCCCGAGCGATGCGATAACATTGCGGGCGATGGATGCGTTTGGTTCCTTGCCAGAAGGATGATAATACACATTCACGTAATTCACCTTGGGGTCTTTCTCTCTGGCATGGTGGATAGAGATAATGAGGTTCGCCTTAAATTCGTCAGCCTTTTTGAGGCGTTCATCGAGTCCGGGGAGGGGTTGAGCAGGTTCACGTGAGAGAAGGATTTCAGCCCCAGCTTTTTTGAAAAAGTCAGCGAGGAAGAGTGCCACCCTCATATCGATGTCCGCCTCGGTGACATCTTTTGTTTCCTTTGTTTTTTCCACAAATGGGATTTTAGATAGTTCATTGCCTGTTCCCGGGTCGATAAAGATGCGCCAGCCCTGGAGAGGCTGGAGAAAGGTTCCCCCGCAAGGTGTCACAGGGGTCAGTGAGAGGGTTAAAATGAGCGGCAGTGCGACGCAAACCGGAATAATGTGAATTTTTTTCATCGTGCGATGTCCCCTTTTTAATTTTTTAACTGACATGATTTACACGATTAACAAGATTCAATTCATGTGAAACTATCAAATTTTATTTCTTATAATATTTCTATCAATATGTTTTATCGGTCAAGTTTTTAATGAAAAATAATCCTGTCAATCTTGTAAATCATTCTTTTAATTCAACAGGAGAAAATTTTTGGCAGAATAATTGTTGAAAATGTATATATTCTATAAGTGAGTGTTTTTGTATTTCAGAGAAGGGAATTTTCGCATGTTTAAGAACTGGATTTTTTTCATTGCTATTATTATCTTCTCACTGACATCGGGAGTTTTTGCGGAAACAGTCATTATTGACAATCAATCTACGTATTTTTCCGAATCAGGGACATGGGCAACGGGCACTTCTGCCGGTTATCATTGCATCAATTATGTTTTTGCAAACACGGTGACCGGCGACCCGACTGCCACTGCAATATTTACTCTCAATTTCAGTTCCGGTGGGACTTATGACGTATCCACATGGTATGTGCAGGGCTCAAACCGCCCCACCGATGCACAATATGTTATCAATCATTCAGGTGGGACGAGCACTGTTTATATTGACCAGACCACAAATGGCTCAAGCTGGGTTTCGCTTGGGACGTTCACATTTCCCGCGACGGGTGGCTCGGTCAATATTACCAATAAATCTTCCGTGGCTGACAAGGCGGTCATTGCTGACGCCATTAAATGCGTCCGGCAAGGGACTACTTATGGCGACCTGTATCAGGCGATGTGGGTTAACTCATGGGGTTCGGGTTTTCTCAGCGCATCTCAAACTACAACTATGATAAACCTCGCCCGGCAGAATAACTTGAATGCCATTTTTGTTGAGGTGCGCAAGACCGGTGACGCATATTATCTGAGCGCCACAGAGCCCCGTGCGTCAAACATTGCCTCCGGCTATACCGACCCGCTCGCTGATATTATTCAAAAGGCGCACGACACCTCCGGCGGTAAGCAATACATTCAGGTTCATACATGGATTGTCCCGTATCGCGTCTGGACAGACGCTCAGGGCACACCGCCCTCCACCCATGTCTGGAATGAGCATCCAGAATGGCGGGGTCAGACGAACACGGGCTCCACATCCGATGGCTCCTGGTATATTGACCCCGGCGTTCCAGGCGTTACGGATTATATTGTGGGCGTGGTTAAGGAGATTGTGGAGAATTATGATGTGGACGGAGTTCATTTTGATTATTTCCGTTACCCCGGCACCAGCTGGGGTTATAATCCAACAGCCATCAGCAGGTTTAATGCCCTGTATGGCAAGAGTGGTCAGCCGGCTACAAATGATTCAGATTTTTGCAATTTTCGTCGCGACCAGATTCGGCAGATGGGACGCAAGGTTTACGCCACTGTCAAGGCAATCAAATGGGACTGCCTGATGTCCGCCGCAACAATCCAGTGGGGCGGATATTACGGCAATTTCACCACCACATCCGCTTATGCGCAGGTCTTTCAGGACTGGCCTGGTTTTATGAGTGAGGGTCTTCTGGATATGAATGTCTTGATGAACTATAAGAACGAGGATAGTTCTGGCACGGCAACGGACTATCGCAACTGGGCGAATTTCCTTGCCTCCTCGCGGGCTGGACGACTCGCCGTTAATGGTCACGGCTCTTACATGAACAGCATCCATAACAGCATCACGCAGTTATTTTACGCCATTGACATAAGTGGAATCTGCGGCACGAACATTTATGCTTATCAGGGAACTAATGATGAGGGCGCATCCGCCAGCGATTTCTGGAACACACTTCGCTATGACTGCTATGACCAGCACCGGAATCCGCCCGACCCATCGTGGATATCCAGTCCGACACAGGGAATACTGCGCGGCACGGTCAGGGATGCTGGCGGCGTCCTCGATGGAATAACAGTTGACCTTTCCAACGGCGCCTCAGGGACAATCAAGACCGATGGAACTGGATTTTACGCCTTCCTCAAGTTGAATCCGGGAAGCGATTTTAAGGCAAGCGTCACACACGACAGCCGAACCCTGACATATTCTTTTAACATCACCGCCGGGCAAGTTACAACTCTTGATTTTGACTTTACACAATATACCCTGACAGTCAGTTCCGCTCATGATTCGCCCACGCCAGCCGTTGGAAGTCATGTTTATGATATCGGAACAATCGTAACCGCCTCAATCGCCAGCACAATTGTCGATGAACCGCCCGGCAAGCGATATGTTTGCACGGGCTGGACCGGGACAGGATTCACCCCGTCCAGCGGTTCGGGTTCACAGGTGGATATCTTGATGAATAATGACTGTTTCATCACATGGCAATGGAAGACGCAATGCCAGCTCGTGACAGACATCAATCCTGCCGGCGCGGGAACGGTCAATCTGACTCCAAACCTTGACTGGTATGACGCCAATTCCGATATTACCATGGAAGCAGTTTCCAATACTGGTTATCAGTTTGCCAGCTGGTCTGGTGATGCCTCCGGGAGCGATAACCCGAAGTCCATCAACATCGGGACATCGCAGAAATATGTCACGGCAAATTACAATGTGAGACTTTCCGTATTCTCAGCTCATGGGACTCCAAATCCTTCCGGTGATACGTATTGGGCATCCGGTGCGATAGTTTCAGCTTCTGTGAATTCACCTGTGAGCGGTGGGACAGGTGTGCAATATGTCTGCACGGGGTGGAGTTGCCCCGGGGCGACACCTGCCAGCGGGAGTGACAACTCGACATCCTTTACGATTAACCAGCCCTCAACATTGACCTGGAATTGGAAAACTCAGTATCAATTGCTCACTTTTGCAAATCCACCTGGAAGTGGATATATTTACTTGAATGGAACCACAACTCCCGCTGATGGTTGGTATGATGAGGGTGCGAATGTGAATATCCTTGCCGTCGGGAAGCCGGACACACCGGGTCAGCATGATGGTTATCGTTTTGTCAACTGGTCAGGCGACCTGACAGGGACGGACAATCCTGCAGAGATAAATATGGTCAGACCGCGCTCCATCACGGCACAATTTTTGCCCCTCATACAAGTAACTGGCTGGATGCTGGTTAAAAAATAAAAGATGCATTCAAATCTGTTGAGTATGTAAAGTGAGAGAGGTCGGCGAGATGCCTGAGGGAAACAAATATCGCAATATCATTCTCGCTATATTTTTTGCCATTGTCCTTCTTGCGCTGTTTGTGCGTTTGCCCGGGTTTTATATGGAGACGGAGGGGCGCGATACATATTTTGCCTGGATGGACGGCAAGCGCATCGCCATGGGTGTGAATCCCTATGAGCGCATCACACACGGGGATATGATTCATAATGAGAAGTATCCCACGCGGCTTCCGCTTGTTTATCTCATTGCCGCCCTTTTCATCAAGCTGGGTGCGGCGAAGTTTGAGTCTTTTATTTTTTTCTGGCGAATTTTCATAATCGCATTTGACCTGACTCTCGGGACGTTTCTCTTTAATTACGGTCGTGAGCGGGGAAATGATCTGGTGGGACTGTTTGCGGCATTTGTCTGGTTTTTTTCGCGCTGGGGGCTTTATGTGTGGGAGATTGGGAACAGTGAGGCGTTTATCATACTCATGATGGTGCTGGCACTGTATCATTGGGATAAAAAGCCCATTCTTGCAGGTCTTCTTTTTGGCATTTCACTCAGCATGAAGCATTTTGGCGTGCTTTTTCTCCCCGTCCTTATTTTCAGTTGCAGGGATTTGAGGGATGGTCTGAGGCGCCTGGGATATGTATTATTGATACCTGCGGCGATTTCGCTTCCATTTTTTATCTGGCATCCAGAGGGATTCGTAAAATCCATTTTGTTCAACGTGGTGCGTGGATTCTCATCGCAACTATTAGAGGATTCGAGGTCAATTGCGCTGTTATTTGGCGATTCAGGAATATTACTGCGACTCTTTGAAGTGGTGGTTTATTTATTATTCTGGGTGGTGGCTGTAAGGGAGAGATGGAACCGCTGGCTGGGTGCGGCGCTCGCATTTTTCATTTTTCTTGGATTTAATCCCGTCCTTTTCACACAGTATTTTTCATGGATGGTGCCGTTTATTCTCCTGTATTTGGTTGATGTGTCGGGGGAGAAGAAAACAGCGAATTACGAATTATGAATTACGAATCAAATATACTCCTGAAAGAGTTCGGGGCGGGGTGCGGGGATGACAGCGGTGCCAACAAGGATGCCATCTTCTGCGGCAATGCGTGCGCCTGCCTCCACCGCCGCCCTTACCGCCGCCACATCGCCTGTGCAGGAAAAAAATCCCTTCCCTCCCACTGCCATCGCCAGATGAACTCTGAAGAGAATGACGTCCGCCGCCTTTACCGCCGCATCGGCGCAGTCAATTATGCTTGAGGCGGAAAAGGTCTCCACCACGCCGAGGGCACGAGTCTCTTCGGGGCGAAGTTCCACGGAGCCCGAAATTGCCGGAAAGACGCCAGGATGGACGCGCGGGATAACACGCTGTTCAATAAGTGTGCCTTCGGCAATTGCGGCGCCTGCCTCCACGCCGCTCTTTACGGCTTCAACATCGCCACCCACGACGATAATGTATTTCCCCGAGCAGATGGTGCGTGCCACAAGGAGCGTCACCGCCGCCGTCTTCAGCATGGCGTCCTCCACCTCATGCCCTCGTGCAATGCTTGAAACCTCCACAAGACCAATCGCTTCAAGAGCCATCGTGTAATTCCTTTCTACCCTCTGTGATTACCGTTCAATCACAATGGCGCCATCTATTGAGACAATGCGCCCGTCAATGCTTGCGTGGATGCATGCGCCGAGCTTGCCCTCAGGCGGTGCGGCAACAATGTCTCCAGTCCTGACGCGCGTTCCAATTTTGACCATTGGTTCTGCCGGTACGCCGGCATTTTGTTTCAGCGGCAAAAGCACGCGATGTGTCTTCGCCACGCCGCTGACAAGAGGTCCTTTGTTGACAAAACCCGCAACTCCAAGGCGATTCATCAGGCGTTTCAGGGGCGTGCGCCGCTCATCAATCAGTGGATGCGCCTGCGCCTCCCTTTGAGGCGGAGCCATGCCCGCCTCACGTGCCAATCTCTTTGCATCGATACACGCCGCACGAGGGTCGAGGTCTTCCGGGCATGACATGAGTGTGCAGAGGTTGCATTCACAGCAGGCGAGCGACCCGGACATCGTGGCAGGCGCAGGCGTGGAAAATCCAAGACTGCGCATGATAATGTGGGGCTGGATGGAATGACCGAGGAGATAGCGCGGGCAGAGTTCCGTGCAATATGAACACTGGTCGCACGCCGAGAGCCCGATGCGCCGGATATGGCTGGGTTTCCTTGTATAACGCCGCACGAGGTCATGCTCGCGCGGGAGAACGATGATTCCACCGGTGGTTTTGATAACCGGCGCGCTGAAATCATCGCAGAATGTGCCCATCATTAACCCGCCCACGAGGGCAACGGGGTCTGAAACAGTCGCCCCGCCGGCAAGTTCGATGCACTCGCTGAAAGAGATTCCCAGAGGGACGCAGAGTGTCACGGGATTTTTGACCGTCCCCGCAACGGTAAGATATTTTGTCACGACAGGTCTGACGTGTCCGACGTTGATGAGGGTCTCAACATTGTTGACCACGCATCCCACGTGAATTGGGAGCCCGCCCGGCGGAACGATGCGCCCTGTGACGGTATGGACAAGTATGAATTCGTCGCCTGCGGGGTAAAAATCACCAAGGGGATGGAGAGAAACATTTTCCGGCAGGAGTGGATGCAGGATGTTTATCACGTCCGTATATTTTTCTTTGATGCCGATAACCCCCCTTGTAGCGCCTGTCATTTTCATGACGGCGCGAAGCCCCGCAAACAGGAGGTCCGGAAAGGCGCGCAGGAGTTCCTTATCCTTGTGGAGGAGTGGTTCGCACTCGGCGGCGTTCACGATGACGGTTTCCGCTTTTGCGCGGCACTTCACCTCGGTGGGGAACCCGGCGCCACCCGCACCCACAACTCCCCATGTGCGCAATTGTTCCGGTCTGAGATCGGACGTCATGTTTTTGAATCCTTCCGAGGGTTCCCTTTTTCGGGAGATGATGTCAGGTTATACACCTCCCGCGCCACGATGAGCTCCTCATTGGTCGGTATGACCCACACCTCGACGGGCGAGGTAAGGAGGGAGATACATCCCGCAATGCCCTTTGTGCGTTTGTTTCTCTCCACATCAATAAGGATGCCGAGGAATTCAAGACCGTGGCATATCTCAAGCCGGTCGAGGTCGCCATTTTCACCGATGCCACCCGTGAAAACGAGGGCGTTCAGACCTCCAAGAGACGTTGCCATAGCGGCAATCTGGCGGCGAACCTGATAATAGAAGACCTCCATGGCGAGATGCGCCCTTTTATTTCCGAGGTTTGCCCATTCACGCAAATCACGCATGTCGCCAGAGACGCCGGAGATGCCCTTCAGTCCGCTTTCCTTGCAGAAAATCCTGCTCAATTCGTGGATGCTGAGATTCATCTCCCTTTGTGCAAAAATGGGAATGAATGGGTCAATGGTCTCACACCTCGTGGAATGCACGATACCGCTCTGTGGCGAGAACTCCATCGTGGTGTCCACGGACTTGCCGTCCCGGATGGCGCAGAGAGATGAAGAGCCGCCGAGGTGGCATGAGACAATGCCGTAAGTGCGGCGCTTTTTATCGCTCCAACCCATGAGGAGCGGTGCGGTTTCGCTGATGTATCGGTGGGATGCACCATGAAAACCGTAGCGCCGGATGCCATATTTCTCCCGCCATTCATGCGGGACGCCGCAGGTGTATTTTTCTTCCGTGATGGTGGCGTGGAAGGTTGGTTCAAAAAGGGCGGCAAGGGGGACGTTCGGAGCAACCTCGCGAAAACAGGCGATAGCGTCAAGATAGACCCGGTTGTGAAGTGGTGCGGCAAGTTCAAACCGCTCCATCTCGGCGAGGATGTCATTCGTGAGAAAGACGGCGCCCGGACCAAAACTGCGCAATCCTGCGTGCACCGTCTTGAATCCCACCGCCGCCAGGTCATTAAACGACCGGAGAATGGATTCCTGACCGGTTAATACGTGCAAAATAAACTCAATCCCGCTTTTATAATCAAGTATGGGTTTTTGTCCCTTTAATTCCTTTTCCCCAATGTAGAAGTGATACTCGCTTTTTTCCCCTCCGATGCGCTCCACCTTGCCGTTGGCAAGGATTTTTTCTTCCGGGAAATGATAAACCTTGAACTTCAGGGACGTGCTTCCGGGATTGATAATCAGGATGGTTTTTTCCTCACTCATAATTTTCCCCCGCACTATTTCACCATAGGGTCACAGAGGACACAGAGAGTAATGAAAAAGAGAAAATATTGGATGCTCTCTGTGTCCGCCTGTCGCCGACGCTCCATAGCTATGGCGACTGGGCAAGGCGGACTGTGTGAAATTATGACCCGATTCTCTCGCAGACGCGGCAATCCTCTTTCCGCAGGATAATCTGCACCTTATCCCCGTCGCGAATTCCCGCGGCATTTGCGTCATCCGTGTCGAGATGCATCTGTGCAACAAATGATTCCTTCACGCGCACCTGCACGTCATAATATATGAGCGGGCGGTCGCCTTGAACTTTCACAAGCACGTTATCGTTATCCTTCAGTCCGAGCACCGCCGCATCGGCAGGTGAGAGGTGGATGTGACGATTGGCGCGTATCACGCCAGTTTGGATGTTCACAAATCCCGCTGGACCAACAATCAAAACTCCGGGCGAACCCTCGTGATTGCCCGAAGGACGCACAGGCGGACGAATGCCGAGATGGATGGCATCCGTCAGGGAAATCTCCACCTGAGTTTCACCACGTGTGGGTCCCAGGATGCGCACATGTTCCAGCGCCCGCATACGCGGTCCAACAAGCGTTACAGTCTCCTCCGCCGCAAATTCGCCCTTCTGGAGGAGTTCACGCTGGGGCGTAAGCTGATGTCCCTGACCGAAAAGCAGCTCCACATGCTCCTTTGAGAGATGGACATGCCTCATGGAGATGCCCACGGGGACGAAGCCCCGCGCCACGTCCGCATCCGCCACCGGGCGCTCACGCCCTTTCATCTCGGAAAGCACACTTTCCACAATCTCGCGGATGATTTTCGGGTCAGTGGGCATCAGGAAATTTGGGTCTCCTTTATTTCATAATTCACCCCAGAGTCGCAGAGAACTCAGAGTTCGAACATCAGAGTATTTATTATACAATATGAAAATACCGTTTCAGTGTACAGCGACGGCGGCGCGTGAAGGTGCGCGCCGTTGTCACGCCCTCGCCCGTGGGCGTGGAAATGGTGAAGGAGAGTGTCCCCTCGCCGCCAATGCCAAGTCCAGCCAGACATGAGCCATTCTTTACAAAGATGGTGGTGTTCACCCTCCGCGCCATCTCATGCATTGCCTCGATGTTGCGCGAGTGCATGAGCGCTGTGTGATAACGCCCACCATCCGCGGTAATGGCGAGTTCAATGCCCCGCTTCACATCCGGCACGCGCACAATCGGGATGAATGGCATCATCTGCTCCTCCATGACGAAGATGTGGTCGGGCTCAGTTTCGCCATAGAGGAGGCGGACGTCTTGAGACAGGCGCATCCCAATGCGTTCTGCAAGGACACAGGCACAGCGCCCCACGAGCTCGCGGTTCAGGCTCACATTGCCACCCTTTGCAGGGATGAAGGCTTCCTTCGTCAGGGCGTCAATCTGCGGACACTCAAGTTTTACCTGTCCCTGAAGCGACATCTCACGCATGAAGACGTCAAAGACCGAATTCACCACAAAGACTTCCTTTTCCGCCACACACAGTATGTTATTGTCAAAGCCGCCGCCCTCTATAATGTCCGCCACTGCCTGATGGATGTCCGCCGTTTCGTCAACGACGACGGGAGGATTGCCCGGACCGGCGGCGATAACCCTCTTTGGCACCTGCATGGCGGCTTTGACCACGCCTGGTCCTCCTGTCACAACGAGAAGGTGCGTCCCCGGGTGGAAAAAGGTCTCCTGAGCATTTTCAATGGTTGGCTCTGAGGTTGTGACGAGGAGATTCTCCGGTCCTCCCGCCTTCATAATGGCATCGTTCATCAGACCGATGGCATAGAGGAAGACGTTTTTTGATGCGGGATGCGGGGCGAAGACAACGGCATTGCCCGCGGAAACCATTGAGATGGCATTGTTGATAAGTGTCGGGACGGGATGTGTTGAAGGTGTCACGGCGGCGATGACTCCCCAGGGCGCCATCTCCTCCGTTGTCAGACCGTAATCTCCAGTCCAGGCATTTGTCTGGAGGTCTTCAATCCCCGGCGTGCGTTCCGAGGATGAAAACATCTTGTTGAGTTTATCCTCAAGTCGTCCCATGCCGGTTTCTTTGATGGTGCCCACGGCGAAATCGCGGGCATTTTTGATGCCGCAGGCGCGGATGGCGGCGATGATTTTGCTCCTCTGTTCAAGCGTCATGGAGTTCAGGACGCGGAACGCCTCCGTGGCGGCATTCACCGCCTTATCAACAGTTTCAAAGATGCCTGCACCGCGGCTGGGGAGCGGGTATGATGGGGCTTCGGCTGGCGCTGTTACAGTCATGCCGCTCGTTCCTTTCTCCAGCATGTTCCTTACAACCCGTTCCACGATTCCGTGGATTTCTGATTCATTTATCTGAGCCACGTTAGCCCTCCCGATAATGACTCACAACGCATAACAGGATTTGTGAAAAATAGGAGTGTCGTCAAGGAAATTGAGAAATATCAAACACAACGAATATTATTCACCACAGAGCCACAGAGTGCACAGAGTTATTTTTTTGTTTAATATTATAGAATTCTCTGTGTTCTCTGTGACTCTGTGGTGAGATTCGCTTTTAGAATTTTTCAGATTCTGGGGATGGTTTTCAAGAGGAGACTGATGACCTTTTCCACGTTCTCGGAGAATATCTGCAAGATGGCGTCCCAGGAAACCGGCTCCTCATCATCCTTCCAGGCGTCATAATCGGTGGACATTGCCACAGTGGCATAGGGTATTGACACCTCGTTTGCGAGAATGACCTCGGGCGCGGTGCTCATATTGACCACGTCCGCTCCCCAGGCGCGATACATGCGGGATTCGGCACGGGTTGAAAATCGGGGTCCTTCAATTGTCAGGACGGTTCCTTTTGGATGAAATTTCAGACCGAGTTCTTTTGCGGAGGCAATGAGTGCCTCGCGTAGATGTTCATTGAACGGCTCCGGCATGGCGGTATGGGCGGCATTGTGCGGCTCAAACTTATCATAAAAGGTGAGGTGGCGACGGCGGGTGAAGTCGATGAACTGGTCAGGGATGACAAGGTCACCGCGCCCGATTTCCTCCCGGAGACTTCCTACGGCGGTGGTGGCGAGGATGTGGGTGCAGCCAAGGTCTTTTATGGCGCAGATGTTGGCGCGGTTGTTGACCTGAGTTGGCGGGATGGTATGTTGACGTCCGTGGCGCGCAAAGAGCGCCACCTCCACGCCTGAGATGTTGCCCATGGTGATGGGTGATGGGGCACCGTAGGGTGTCTCAATAATAACCTCCCGCGCATCCTTCAGGATTTTCGGGTCATCCAACCCCGAGCCTCCGATTATGCCCACTTTAGCCATGCACCTTACCTCCAGATTTATTTCGTGACTTTAGAAATTTTAAGATGAGGAAATTTACCACAGAGTCACAGAGAACATGGAGAATTCATCTTTCCATGTCCGTTGACGGACATGGAAAAAGAAATATATCTCTGTGCCCTCCGTGACTCTGTGGTGAATATATTTCATTTCTTAGCTTCTCTTAGAGAGCATTGAGACCATTGAATAGAGTTCTTCATATTCACTCACCATGCGCTCAAGCGTGAAGCGTTCGAGAAAAGTTGCTCGTGCCGAAGCGCCCGTTCTCTCTGCCTCTGCATGATGTGTGGCAAGAAAATGAATTGCCTCCGTGATTGCTTCAGGACTTTGAGGGGGAATCAGGATGCCGTTTTGTTTGTCTGTGATGATTTCTGGGATGCCACCGACATTTGTTGCAATGCAGGGGAGTCCTATTGACATGGCTTCAAGGAGCGATGCAGGGCATCCCTCCCAGTGCGAGGGCAAAAGAAAGATGTCGCTTGAGGTCAGAATTTCCGCTGGTTCTGGCTGGTAGCCGAGGAATCTGATTTGTTCTGTAACGCCGTTGCTGTGAGCCAGTCTTTCCATAGACCCTGATGAGTCATCCCGTCCCGCAAGGAGAAATATAATGTCAGGGAGGATTTTTTTCAGACCTGGAAGAGCGTGGATAACGTCCGCATGACCTTTCATAGTGCGCAGGTTTGCCACCATTGCCACGACTGGCGAGGCATTGTCGGGCACTCCGAATTTTTTTCTCAGTGTTGTTTTTGCTTCGGCTGAAAACTGGGGTGGGTCAGGTATTCCGTTATAAATCACGCGAATTTTTTCCGCCGGATATTTCTCGCGCTCAATGCGACTCTTTTTACCCGCCTCGGAATTGCTGATGACGAGGTTTGCGAGCGGATGAGTTGCGCGGTCGATGAGCGTGTGATACCAACGCCGCCACGGGTCGGGACTGCGGATGCTGGAAATAATGAAGGGTATGCCCGCCCAGCGCGCTAATATGCGCCCGAAGGAATCAGCCCTCAGACCGTAAGTCTGGATGACGTCAAAGCGTCGAGACTTCATCAGCCGATAGAGCATCCGCAACCTCGCAAGTTGAAGTGGGTGGCTCAGGTTAAGCGTTTGCGCCTCATATCCGAGCACCTGTAATTGTTTTGTAAGTTCCCCACCGCCCGTAAGTGAGCAGACAACGTTTTTAAACCGCTCCCTGTTGATTCGCGAGAGGAGATTGACGAGCATCCGCTCCGTCCCGCCGATATCTGAGGATGATGTGAGATGAAAGATGTTAATCATTGGATGAAAAATTCATCTACCGAGTGTAATGGGTCCTGATGAAATATCGCGCCGGTCAATGAATGTCATGAACCAGAGCTCGAGGCAGAGGAGCGTCCAGATGCGGTGATGGTGGTCCTGACGTCCCTGCTGATGGTCTTTAAGAATCTTTTCCACATATTTCATGTTAAGATAGTCACGCCCTTGCGCCTTTTCAGAAAGCAGAATGTCCCGTGCAAAGGCGGCAAGGTCTTTTTTGAACCATTCCCCCACCGGCACTCCGAAGCCCTGTTTCCTGCGCCATAAAATATCATGCGGGAGTTTATCCTTCAGGACTTTTTTCAGGTGATATTTGAGAGTGCCGTCACCGAATCTTATCTGCGTGGGAAGTTTTGCGGCATATTCCATGAGGCAATGGTCAAGGAATGGCGCACGTCCCTCAAGACTGTTTGCCATGGTGGTGCGGTCAACTTTGGGCAGGAGCGCCCCGGGGAGATATGTCATTATGTCCGAGCGCACCTTGCGCTCCACGGATGTTTCCGCCAAGTCGTCATAATAATATTTCAGCGGAAACTCGTAAGCTTCCATCCGCAACATCTCCCTCATGAGGGGACCGTAGAGGAATTCCTTCTGATATTCCCTGAAGACGGTCATCATCTGCAGGTAGAGCCGCGCCTCGTCATAGAGTGAGAAGGTGTTGGCGTAGAAAAATTTTTCAAAGATGGTGCTTTCGGGAAAGGTCTTGAAAAGGGAGCGGGCAAAGGGCTGGAGGAGGATGCGCAGGGGTCTGGGGATTTTCATGTATTGTCGTAGCCTTGGCAAGCCCACGTATCGTTCGTAGCCAAGGAAGGATTCATCGCCGCCATCGCCGTTCAATGCAACGGTCACATACTGGCGCGTCATCTTGGAGACGTAATAGGTTGGTAGGGCGGAAGAATCAGCATATGGCTCATCAAAATGCCAGACAAGTTTTGGCAGAACGTCGATGGCGTCCTGACGGACGATGAAATCCTGATGTTTTGTCTCAAAGAGTTCTGCCACCTTCCGCGCATAGGGAAGTTCATTGTGCGTTTCTTCCTCAAAGCCAATGGAGAAGGTCTTGAGGTCGCCGGTGATGTGACGGCGCATATAGGCGACGATTGCGGAAGAATCCACACCACCGGAGAGGAAGCAACCCAGCGGCACCTCGCTCAAGAGACGGATTCGCACCGCCTCGTCAATCATGGCATCCGTGCGCTTTAGCGCTTCCTCCTCAGTGATTTTCATCTTCGGGACATAAGGGAGGTCCCAGTAGCGGCGGGTGCGGACTGTGCCATTCTGAAAGATGAGAGTATTGGCGGCTTCCAGTTTTTTCACGGACTTGAAGATGGAATGAGGTGCGGGGACGTATTGGAACGTAAGATAATAGTGCAGGGCTTCGAGGTCAATCTCGCGGGTGATGGATGGCTCGATAAGGAGTGCCTTCATCTCCGAGGCGAAGAGAAACGAGTCGGGAGTGAGGGCGTAATACAGTGGTTTTTTTCCCACGCGGTCGCGGGCGAGGAGGCATGACTTCTTCTTTTCATCCCAGATTGCGAAGGCAAACATCCCGCGCAGTTTGTCCACGCAATTTTCGCCCTCTTCCTCGTAGAGATGAAGGATGACCTCAGTGTCCGATTTCGTCTTGAACTGGTGTCCCTTTTTCAGAAGAGTTTCACGCAGTTCCGGGAAATTATAAATCTCGCCATTATAGACAATTACGCAGGACTCATCCTCGTTTGTGATGGGTTGCCTGCCGGTGGCGAGGTCGATGATGCAGAGGCGTTTGTGTCCAAAGGCAACATGCCTGCGGACAAAATATCCCTCCTCATCGGGACCCCTGTGATGGAGGAGGACATTGACAGCCCGGATTTCCTCCTCGGAGACCCGTTTTGTTTCATCCAGCAGGATTTTACCACAGATGCCACACATGCCGAGCATTTCTTTCCCCGCAGGTGGAACAAAAATCAACCATACGATTTCACAGTATATCAAAAGTTGCAAATATCCATAAAGAGAAACATTTCCCACCGCAATTGTTTTTATTAAAAATCGTTATGGAGGAATTGGAGATACCACGAAGTCACGAAGACCCAAAAATTTTCTATTACATGAATATTCTCTTTGTGTCCGCCTCAGGCGGATAGTGCCTTAGTGGTTTAAGATATTCGAAGGATGAAATATCTTGACATCATTTTTAATTTAAGAAATTCATATTATATATTTGCAAAGGGGAGGTGGGTTTCATGAGGGCGAAATTCATTCTGGTAGGGCTTTTAATTGTGGTATTTTTTGTTCTAACGTCGGTTTCCATTGCCAGCGATTACAAGAGGGGTGTGGATGACAACCCCGTGCTGATTCTCTCCTATGTTGCTAATCCCATAGGTGTTGCGGCGGAATATCTCATTACAAGACCTGTTCACTGGATTACCAAGCAGGTTAACCTGAACAAGGTCTTCGGCTCCAAAAACAAACCTGAGGACAAATCATTTGTCTGGGAGTAGCGCGCGCTGGCGCTCCAGATGGGCACGTGATGCTTCAACTCCGGAATGTCTTCAAACGTTTTGGTGATAGTGAGCCCTGGGTCTTGAAAGACCTCTCGTTCACATTGGAGCCGGGCGAGGGCGTTCTAATTCAGGGCAGGTCCGGCAGCGGAAAAACCACGCTCCTCCATATAATAAGCGGTCTTGAGCCCCCCACAGAGGGGGCTGTTCTGTTTAATGGACGTAACATATCCACCCTCGATGATGCCTCTCTTGCCACTTTCCGCAACAAACATATTGGTTTCTGTTTTCAGGATGTCCATGTGCAGAGGCACCTGACCGTTCTGGAGAATGTTATGCTTCCACTTCTTTTGCGTGGCGAGATTCTCAGCGAGGCGGCGAGGCGGGGCGGTGAGATTCTTGAGAGACTGGGGCTTGGCGGTTTTGCATGCAAGATACCCTCTGTTCTGAGCGGTGGGCAGGGGCAGAGGCTGGTTCTTGGACGAGCCATGATTGGTGAGCCGGACATCCTTTTAGCGGATGAACCGACAGGTAATCTTGATGAGGAAACGGCGAAAGACATTTTGAAGATGATACTTGATTATCAGAAGACGAGCGGGTCAGCCCTTGTCCTTGTCACGCATGATGCCATTCCGCCCAGTTATAATCTCAGAAGATATATACTTTCGGATTGTCATTTGAAAGCCCACGATGATTTATGCTAAATCTCCTTGATTTTCCCACATACCTGCATTTGCATTCATATTAATCCTACTTGCGAGGTTCGCATGATGAAACATATCCCGATAACAAACCTTCAGGTTAGCGCAAAGATCGAATCAATCTATCTTGTGAAAGAGGTGGAGAAGAAGTTCAAGAAGACGGGAGCCCCTTTCGCCTCACTTCTCCTTCAGGATAGCACGGGAACTGTCACAGCCGTCATGTGGGATAATGCCGAACCGTTTCTCAATAATGACATCCGCCCGGGGGATTTCATTCTTGTGAAGGCGTCCGTGGGTGAATACAATAAGCAACTGCAGGTTACAATCCAGGAAGTAAAGAAGATTGACGCCTCGCTTGTAGATGTGCAGAAATTCCTTCCCATCTCCAAACGCCCTCTTGAGGAGATGAAGTCGGAAATCCTCGGATATGTTAATCAGGTGAAGGAGTCGCATCTCCATGCCCTTCTTGAGGCGCTTTTTTTTGATGAGAAATATATGGAACTCTTCCTCCGCGCCCCCGCCGCCCGTATGATGCACCAGGCGCACATCGGCGGTCTTGCCGAGCACACCCTTGCCGTCATTAAAAACGCCCTCACCATCGCCGCCAACTATGAGGGCATTGATACAGACCTCCTCCTCACCGCCGCACTAATTCATGACGGTTGCAAGGTTTATGAATACGCATACACCACCGCCATCAACAACACAGACAGGGGACGCCTTGTGGGACATATCTCCATGATGGGAATGATGATTGAGACACTTACCGCCCGCATCCAGGGCTTCCCTGAAGAAACCAAGATGCTCCTCCAGCACATTATCCTGTCTCATCATGGCAGAAAGGAGTATGGCTCTCCCAAGGTTCCCATGACGGCTGAGGCATTGGTTTTATTTTATGCCGATTACATTGACGCCTATCTCAGCACGTTTTTTGAGGAAAAGAGAAAGGCGCACAAGAAGGGGCAGAAGTGGACGGAATGGGTGGAGATGTTTGAGAGCTATCTATATGCCGGCGAACCGCCAAAGAAGTGAGTCGCCGCACTTATTAACGCATGAGCGATGATGACAGATGGTTGAATCACGCATAAAGATATTGCCCCGCACGCTGATTGACCAGATTGCCGCTGGCGAGGTGATTGTCCGCCCCGCCTCTGTTGTCAAGGAGCTGATTGAAAATTCCCTTGACGCCGGCACCAGCCTTGTATCCGTGGAGGTGTCCGAGGACACGCGTGACATCTCCGTGACGGATGATGGTTGCGGCATGACGTCCGAGGAGGCATCCCTTTCGCTTGAACGCCATGCGACAAGCAAGATTACCTCCCTTGATGACCTCATCTCTGTCAAGACGAGGGGATTTCGCGGCGAGGCGCTTGCCAGCATTGCCGCCGTCAGCCACCTGTCACTTACAACGCGTACCCCTGATGCAATTAGCGCCACACGTGTCGCTATGGATGGGGGTGAGCCCGCGGGCGCCCCTGAAACACTGGGTGCGCCTGTCGGCACGACTGTTTGCGTGCAGGGGCTTTTCTATAACACGCCCGCACGGCTAAAATTCATGAGAGCACCCTCCACGGAATTGCGGCGTATTCTCCAGGTGGTTACACAGCAGGCGCTTTCATATCCGGCTGTGGCGTTTTCCCTCGTTTCAAAAGGTCGGCGACTGCTTGAGTTCCCGGCAAAACAGACGCTTAAAGACAGATTCCGTCAGGTTATGGGCTCATCGGTTGAGGGGATGCTTTTAGAGCTGGAGCCGGGAAATCTTCCCATTACGGTGCATGGATATGTTGCGAAGCCGGAGGCGGCGCGCAAGGATAGAAGTGGGCAGTATTTGTTTGTCAACCGCAGACCGGTAGCTAATCGACTTCTCTCCACAATACTGACACAGGCATACAGCGGCGTTCTCATGACGGGGCGACACCCTGTCGGGGCGATTTTTGTCTTTTTGGAGCCGGATGAGGTGGATGTGAACGTCCATCCCACCAAAGAGGAGGTGCGGTTCAGGGATGAGCGGCAGGTGGCGAGCATTGTCCACCGTGTAATTGCCGGCGCACTGCGGAAGGCGAGCCTTGTCCCTTCCACACGACTGTCCGAAGCCCCGCTTGCACCGGCATCTTCACTTGTAAAAGGGCGTGAATCTCTGGGTATATTTTCCACCCCTGAGCAGATGGTGCGGGATGCGTTCAAGGGACAGAGCCGGGGCGTTGTGGAACAGACCGACCTTGGCATTGCCACCCATCGCGCGGCAACTCATGCCATGCCTTCACCGCCGCCAGCACATGAGACACCTCCCCGCACACACCCTGTTGCCGAACCTGAAGAGATGCCCGAAATTTCCGAAGCGACCATTCAGCCGCAAACCGCCTCGGATTTCTGGGAATATGTCAGAAATGCCGAGCCGCTCGGACAAATTGCCGGCACTTATGTCGTTGCCGCCTGCGGAGGCGCCATGCTCCTCATTGACCAGCATGCCGCACACGAACGCATCATGTATGAGCGTATCACGGGTGGCGCGGCGCAACCCGCCGTCCAGCGCCTCCTGCTGCCCATCACATTTGATGTTGACGTGTCACAGGTTCCAGATGTGGGAGGTCTGCGGGAGCCTCTTGCATCCTTCGGCATTGAGTTGGAACATTTCGGCGGACAGACCTTTGTCATCAATGCCCTACCTTCAGACCTTGCCGAAATGGATGCGCCCGCACTGATTCGCGACCTGCTTGAAACGGTTGATTTATCAAAGGGGGATAGCACCTCCCTGCCTGTGCGCGAGGAGATTGCACGATGTCTCGCATGCCACAGTGCAATCCGTGCCGGGCAAAAGCTCTCGCGCGAGGAGATGGTGCGTCTCATTGACGACCTGAAAAACACGCGCCTTGCCTTCACATGTCCACATGGACGCCCGACCATGATTCTCCTGACGCCCGAGCAACTCGCCCGTCAGTTTAAGCGTATTGTGTAATAATGAGCGTCGGAAACAAGATAATGCGTGATTATGTAAAAAATTGCCGTGTCACGGTATTATTATTATTCTTAATATTTACATTGAGCCCTTGTTTTGGTGTGAACAAAAAAGGGACGGAAAATAATGCATCCACCATACGCATCGGGGCTTCCTGCGTCGGCAGATATTTCTGGTTCACCGATGACTGCAAGGTCATCGAGGCAAGGATATTGCAGAATAATGAGCACCCTCATTTCTGGGAGGCGGTTAAACATTGCCTGAAAAATAATATTCATGTAATAGTGACCATTGATACATATTTGACCGGTTCCAGATGGAATCCGGGCGATGACGAGTTGACAAGCTTTACCGATAAATTGATGAAAGATCTGGTATCGTGTGGCGCCAATAAGAATAACTGTACAATAAGTTACGACAACGAACCGGAAGAGCACATAAAAGACCAGCCGGTAGAAAAATATGTTCACAGACTGAAATTAATCCATGACAGACTGAATGGGAAATTTGACCTGATTGCCGGAAATGTCTGCTCTGATTTGGGTTTTCTGGATTATGTCTGCCAGCATGGAAGGTTTGAGATATTAGGAGTTCATTTTCAATCAGGGGCGGAAACTCCGGAAAGGATAGAATATTATGGGAATAAGTATGAACAATTGGCTAAAAGATATAATAAAAGAATAACCTGCACAGAGGCAAACTGGTTTGATGTGTCAACTTCCAACGGTTACAAGATGTTACTGAGACAGCTTAACAAGGCAGAACAAATTGGCTGTGAGGATTTTTGTGTTGTCGTTATAAACCAGACTTTCGGATATGAGCATTCTAAAGAGGATAGATACGTCTGGCTGGCGTTCCTGACCAATGGAGTGCCCAGAAGCCCTTACTGGAGTGACTTTGTAAGTGTAATAAATGAAAAGTCGCCGAAAAAAAAGAGATAGATTTTTTACCAGAGTGATTCATCACCCACAATGATTTCCACACTGGCGGTTTGTTTTTCAATCTTGAGGTTGGCATAAACGGTGGCGGCGGTCTGGAAGAAGATGGGGTTCTTGTTGGTGTCCGCCAGACCCCACATATGCCAGGGCGGTGAGGGGTAAAGCTGGATGGAAGTTCCCTTGGAGGATATGAATCGTCCGCTGTCGAGGTTACCGAAAAAGTAAAAAGGGTCGCCCTTGCCGGCAAAATTACCCGGATTTTTCAGGTTTGTCATGCCGGCGGTTGCGTCTGCGGGGAGCCAGCCGTAATTCGGCAGATAGAATTCATTCCAGACATGATAGTTCAATTT
>Ga0172364_10000714_pt1 | contig 24397 bp, 22 predicted proteins | sample LakKivSesite10cm_FD_114545 | JGI IMG/M metagenome (GOLD analysis project Ga0172364, IMG submission 114545) | Sediment microbial communities from Lake Kivu, Rwanda - Sediment site 10cm | ecosystem: Environmental > Aquatic > Freshwater > Lake > Sediment | place: Rwanda: Western Province, Lake... | reverse complement strand
TTTCCGCTCCACATCCTGCCTGATACAATCATACTGCCTTATAATGTTAGCCTGACTTTGAATAAGTGACTTATCAATGGTGAAATTATTTTTCACAACGGCGGGGAAGAGATGCCAGAATTCATCCTTGGTTATTTTAAAACTTCCAACAAGTATAAGGGGACTATTATTCTTCATTTCATCCCAAGGAGTTCTAATAAGCGTTGGCTGGTATTTCTTTTCTAATTTTTCCCACTCAAGCGTATAGAGATAACGCAGAGAGGTGACTTCCAGTTGCCGCCTGATATCCGCCTGCACCTCCTCAAGGGGAATCTCCTCCATCTCTTTCTTTTCCAGACACTGGAGGAAGAAAAAACCCTCCTCTTGCTGGAAGACGGGGCTGAAGTCACCCTCCTTCAGTGAACGTGCCTCATCATAAAACCTGTTATATGTCTTTCCCCTTTCAATAACCATGATGCCATCGGGTCCAACGCAGGGGAACGTGGCGGAATTTTCCCGGACAATTGACTCAAAATTACCCCTCTGCTGAGCCTTTTTGTAAAGTTCCTCAATTCTTATGCGAATTTTCTCCCGCTCCATTTCGGGGAGACTGAGGGGCGCGGGGAGAAAAAGGAGCCTCAGCTTCACTGATTCCGGTCTCTGATATTTTGTCTTGTTCTCATTGTAATATGCATATATATCCTTATCCGTGATGCACACTAAGGGACGCAGGACCTTCTCTATCCAGATGAATTCATAGACTGGATAGGTTCTTAATCTGAGGCGTAAATCTGCCACATTTGCCGGCTCAGACGATGAGGGTGCCATCTTTGAGAGTTCACATGAGAACACATAGGACTCCACGGCTTTTTTGACCTTCTCTCTCAATTCCTCCTTTTTCCGCGGGTCTTTTTCCTGCATAAAACGGGCGAAGATATTGGGTTCCTTGTACCTTACGATGGCAAGGAAGAGCATGAGGTCGGATTCAGGAATGGAACCCTGGATGCACGTGGCAAGGATGGTCTGCGATGGCGGCGCATAATCCGCATGGAGGGGCGGAGACTCGGATTCCATCCACTGCGTTCTCGTCACAGGGGCAAGCGAACGCGTCTGCTTCAAATTGGTATGCAATGCAGGCATTAAAAAAAGTGCTGTTATGCCACATGTTATATAATACCTTATAGACATGAAATTTTCCCCTTTTTTAAATGGTTTCATCTTTGAAAGAATAAACATTATCGCAGAAGACCTCATCGAACGATTTGCGGGCACCCTCTTTAAGCGGATGAAGCAGGTCAGGTGACGCCGGATACCCCAGCGGGGTAATGGAGACAATCTTAGCATCCTCCGGCACTTTTAAAAGCCTCTTGAAACACGCCTCATTGAAGGCGGCAATCCAACACGTTCCCAAGCCCTCTGCGGCTGCGGCAAGCGTGAGATGCGTGAGCGCAATAGAAACATCAATGTCAACTGCGGAGGCACTTCGATTGCCCCCAACGCCATGCCATGCGGCTTTCTCAATCCCGCAGGCAACCACAACAATTGGCGCCTGCCTCAGAAAGGGTTGAGCACCGCAGTCTTCTACCATCTCCTGCCGAATCTTTGCATCTCTGACAATGATGAATTTCCATGGCTGTCTGTTCACCGCAGATGGCGCCTGACGCATGACATCCAGCACCTTCTTCAGTTTCTCCTCCGGTATAGGGTCTGACTTATATTCTCGGATGCTTCGCCTTATCCTCATTGTCTCAAAGATGTCCATGAGATATTCTCCTTGAAGCGATATTTTATCTCCTCTTAAACAGCCGTTTTATATTCTTATAAAGTTTAAAAATGGGCTTTTCCCGGATGTTTCGCAGGTCTCTTTCTGCGCAGATGAGTCTTTCCACATCGTGGTCGCGAAGGAGGGCATAAGTCTTTTCAAGGTCGGAGAGCCACAGTGAAAGGAGGTCTTTTTCATTCTCATGCCGTTTTATTTTTTCGCTATTATCCGGCGCAAGATGAGGCGAACGCACCCATTCGCGCAGGGACTGAGTGGTGACCTGATATGTGTAATGCTCTAAGGCAAATTCGCGCGCACTGCGCGCCATCTCCCTTGTGCGTACGGGATTTTCAGCCAGTTCAAGGATTGCCTGCGCCATGGTAGCAGGGTCATCGAGGGGAACGGTCTTCCCCAGTCCGTTCTTCTCAATCGTGTGGCTTATCTCCGTGGCAAGGGTTGTAACCACAGGGAGACCTGCGGCGAGCATATTGGTGATGCGGTTGCGGGCGCCGAAGAGTGTTTCATAATTTACCGCATCCACATTGATGCCAATATCTGATTCTGAGTAAACTATGGGTAAGAGTTCCGCCTCAATCCACCCGAGTAAGATAAACCGTTTGCGATAAGGCGATGCGGCGAGAAGCCTGTGAAATCTGGTGTAGGTGATTTCATCATGACCGTCAATGCTTCCACCGGTGGATACGAAATGGATGCGCTCATTTTTTTCCATCGCCTTGGCAAGGGTCTCATACAAGAGATTTACATTCGTCCATGTATTAAAGCCACCACTCCAAAGTACGACAAAGGCGTTGGACGGGATTTTTTTACCTCGCAGTTGTGCCTCGACGCCGCTTGTGCCGGGCAATTCGATAAACAAAGGGTTCACCGCATTTTCAATCACATCGGTAAAGGGATAATCAAAGGTGAACTGGTTCAGTCTGCCGAGGGCGGCAAGCTCGCCGATGAGGGCGAGCTTCTGATTCTTGGTGACCGTGGAGAAATGGTCGGCGCGGCGGACGGCATCCCGCTCATCCCGCCAGAAGCGGATGAGGAGAGAATCATCCTGGTCAAGGCGTGCGCGGGTCTGACCCTCAGTCATTGCCCAGCCGTTGAGATCTGCCCAGAAGGGATATGTCCCCGCAACCCTCGCCGCCACACCGGATGGGTGTGAATTCACCCCAACGATGCAGTTCGGTTTGAACTTTTCAATCTCTCGTGAAAGAAAGGGGTAAAGAAAAGAGGGGTCTTCCTTGAGGACGGCAATATATGTCAGGTCATCAATCTTTCTCTTCTCTGCAGATTCACGGAATTTCTCCGGAGGCGTGGCGCGGTCTGGAATGGGAAGAGTCACCAGTGCAACATTGTGGTTATCCTTCAGAAGGGGATTAACGAAGTGCCATGTGCGAAGACAATGTCCGCCGATTTTTCTGACCCCTTTTTCCAGAAGGGGTCCTGTCCCGACTACAAATATCTTTTCCATGTCTCAGATAATCATAATAAAAACGATATTCGCTGGCTGATGAAAGACTCCCATCCGTCATATTTCATCAACCTATTAAACAGAGTATTGTGTAGAAACAACCACTGCGCAAGTATAATTTCATGGAAATGTTAAAAAACCTTTACACGAAAGGGCGTTGATTATTTATTGAAATTGTAAAGGGTATAATATACATCTCCAAACAAAGTACTTTCAGGAGTTGCGGATATGCAGGAAAAAATTATACTTGAGTTGGAAGAACACAACCGCATGATGGCAAGGCTATGCGATGAGTGCATTAACTCGGTCATGAGTCTCTCTGATTTATTGATTCACACATTGAAATCTGGCAGGAAGCTCATCGTCTTTGGCAATGGTGGCAGTTCGGCGGATGCCCAGCATTTCGCCTGCGAACTTGTTGGCTCTTTCCGAAATAAAAAACGGCACGCCCTCCCCGCTATCGCCCTCACCACAAATACCTCCAACCTTACCTCTATCAGCAACGATTTCGGATTTGAGGAGGTCTTCAAACGACAGGTAGAGGCGCTGGCGCAGAAGGGAGACCTGTGCATCGGGATTTCAACAAGCGGTCGTTCATCCAACGTTTATAAAGCCCTTGCGGCGGCAAAAAAAATCGGGTGCAAGACCGCCGCCCTTCTTGGCAATGATGGAGGCATCATAAAAAAAATAGTCGATTGTACCGTGATTGTGCCCTCCGATTCAACACCGCGTATACAGGAGGCACACATATTCATCATTCATATTCTATGCGGCATTGTTGATGAGGCGTTTGCGAAAAAATAATGGCTGTTAATCATCTGAGTTTATAAATCAGGAAAATGAGCAGTGCCAGAAGAGTGCACAGGCTCAGGATACCTCCAATGATGAAAGACCAGGGGCGAAAGTAGCAGACGACCTTGTGAGTGCCGGGTGTGATGAAAACGCCCCACAAGGCATGGTCAACAACGTGAGGCAGGACGCGCCTGCCATCAATCTCCGCTCGCCATCCCGGATAATAATTCTCACTGAAGACAAGGATGTCTGAATTACCTGCCACCACCTCATATTCGCGCCTGTTGGGCGTGAACGATATGAGGCGAACTTCCTCCCTCACCTCCCGGACCGGGCTTGAAGAGACTCTGGCGGGATTATTATCAGGCATCAGGGCTATGCGGTCTAAAGCGAAACCCCGTTCTGCAAGGATATATGGAATCAAAAACAGATTCTTTTCAGAAACAGTCAGGGAACGGGCAAGAAATGCGCTACCGAGGACTTTTTGATTCTCATAAACACGAATCCCGAAGGGAAATTGACTGATGAGTTTCCAATGTGGGAGAATTTGCTCACCGTAGGTGAGGTCATAGCGGACATTAAGGATATCAAGGAGTGCAGGATTTTGAATAGTCACCAGTCTTAAAAATCCACCCGGCGTCTCTTCTGAACTGAAATTACTAATGACGTTGAAGAGCTCCACGTAACGTCTGATTATAACGGGGTCATAACCACGCACATCATAAATCCCCTTCATCATTCCACGGTTGGGATATAGCTCCATCTGGTTCTGGTCAAAGCGCCAGTCAATCATGGAATCCGTCCATGCGATTCTCTGGTTACTGCGCGCCGCTTCCTGTACAAGATAGGAAAGTGGGGTTTCCGGATATATCCTCTCATTAAATTCCCTCGTGGGAACGGATTCAATCATCGGGATGCCGAAGAGAAATAAGTCGGCAATAGTGACGCATAGCATTCCACCGACGGCGTATCTTTTTTTCTCCCCGAACCATCTTGTGAAGAAAAAGGAAGAGAAACCCCAGGCGACGGCAAGGAGGATTCCAAAACGAATAAGACTCCTTTGCGCCGGGGATGTTATATTCCTGAGAATACCCGTCGTATCTCCAAGGACTTTTTCTGGAAAATAATGTTCTACCCCGACCAGCTTCATGAACGTGTATGGCCGAATGATAATCAGAACTAATAACACGAGGATAATAATGATTGCGGAGGAGATGGCGACAAACGTCCATCGTCCATATCTTCCCCCCTCCTGTTCATGCGAAAGGTCGTAATTTATAAGCCGCTCCAGCGCCGCAGAGGATAAATATGAAATTGCAATGATATAAAAGAGCACCATACGCGCGGGCTGACGAAACCTGTTGAATCCCGGAACTATGTAATAAAAAATTTTGAATACCGGTGAATATCTCCCGAAGGCAAGAACTGCCCACAGGATAAGTAAAATGAGGGAAAAACGATTCCACCTCTTCTCCGTCTTTTCATAAAGGACATCCTGCGATGTTTTCCTAAATCGCCTGAGTAGAAAAAACAGGACGACAAGGAAAAGTGGGGCAATGCCGACATATCCATTATATTCCCAATATCCCGGCGTTGCCCAGCAGAGTGCCTCATCACGGATATCTCCAAAAAAACCCGGCGCCAAAAATGTCAGGAGCTCCTTCGGGTTCAGACTCCCATCAGTCACATAATCCCACCGCGCGCCGCTGGCACGTTCATAGGAATTGGCGACAAGCTCCTTCATCGGGATGAACTGAACGGCGGCAAGTCCAACCATAATAACCCCAGCCAAGGCGTATCCGGTCCACAGGTGATTCCGTTTGTCACCCCTTTGCATATGCAGAAGAAACAGTATGATAAGTAAAATCCAAGTATAATATGCAATCTGTGGACTGCCTGAAAGGAGTTGAAGGGCAAGAAGGATACCCATCAGGACAGAGGTGCCGATTGTGCGCCTCTGACTCCACACCTCCGCCAGATACAAAATCCACGGTATCCATGAGGCGGTGAAGACATAAAGGACAACACCGCTGTAAAGCCTTGCCGTGAAAAAAGAACTGAACCCGAAAACAAATGAAAAGAGAAAACGTGGTGCGCCACGGCGAAAAAATAATCCTGAGAGAAGATAAGCACCGCACGTCCCAAACCACAGGTGCAATATCGTGATGACGGTGTAAAATAGAGGAAGCGGCATAAGAAGGCATAGCAAGTTTGGTGGATAAAACACTCCATTTTGAATATCCGCCTGAAAGGGTCGCCCGCAGAATATATGCGGATTCCAGAGGGGCAGAATGCCTTTAAGTAGCCATGTCTTGAAAAAATATTTATGTGGAATATAATGATTGATGAGGTCGCCACCGCAGAGGACACGCCCCTCAAAAATTTGATAAAAGAAAACTAACCAGAGTGCGAGAAAAACAGAAAAGATAAAAAACAGTTCCCTTTTTGAATTTTCCCGAGACGAATCTTTCACCGGAGATATTTCTCCTTCGGCGGCTGTTTCAAATTCATTCATTACCACACCGTTTTAGTGGACTTCCACCCAGACTGCATTAATATTGTCAAGTTTGTAAAAATGGTAATCCGGGTAATGTTTCCTCAAAAGACCGATTTTATTCGCATCGTTTTGCGTGCAATAAATCTTTTTATTACAATCCATCCCCCATAACCACATCCAGTCCATATAACCCAAATCGAACAGGAGTATGCTTCGCTCAGGGAATTCCATCTTAGCCATCGATTTTTTAACAATGTCGCCACGACAAACCATAGGGATGAATTTACCCGCCTTTTTGTTCAGACCGGCGACAAAACCATGAAGGCTGAAGTATCCAAGAACGAGAATGGTGACCATGCCGATAATAAGTCTGGATTCGGTTCTTTTTCCCACGCCCTCAAAGCAACCCAGAAGTGGCAACAGACCTGCGGAACACAACACAACTAAAGGACCAATCAATTCATACCAGAAACGAGGACCGATAATCAAATCATGAAAATGATAACAGAAATATGCCATAATCTGGAGGATTATAACAATTAATAAAAACATCTCCTTACGATTCTTACGTTTCTTCAGCCACCACAGGATGAAAGGAAACCAGCCAAAGGCAGGCCAGAAAAAGAACCAGTCATTGAGGGCGAGCATATTGACGATAAGACGTTTGACCGCCTGAGTCACCGGATAGTCCGGCACACCCATGAAATCAAACCCCATGCGGTTCATTTGAGGATAAGCCGCTTTATATCCTATAGACCATAACGAGCCCCCAGTTCGATAATTATAGTAGAAAAAGTATAATTCCCACAACAGCATTCCACCAAAAAACAATAATAAAAGGGTATAACCCTTTTTGAAAGACCGTCGCCAGACAAGAATCGCCACACAGGCGGCAAGGAAATAGACAATACCATTCAATGGCCTCGTGATGCCAGCCCATGCAATCATGAAGCCACAGACGAAGGAATAAACATTGGATTTCTGCCCGTTTTCCCAAACCTTGATGAAACAGACGATAAACAGAATAAGGAGGAGAAGAACCAGACTATGATTCATGCCCTGTGCGGACATGATAGCCCAGTAGGGCGAGAACAGCATGATAATGGCTGATATCCGACCGGACGTTTCGTTCACCGTTAACCTGCCAAGCCAGTGAATAGCGGGCAATGTCAGCGCGCCAATGATGACACCCGCATACTGTTCAACTCCTATGGACGTCAGCCAATACAAAAGAACGATATAACCCGGAGGATACTGAGAGTAAATGCGGGCTCCCTTCGTGCCATTCACAAAAATCACCCAGTCTTTCAGCGGCGGTGGTGATTCGATAAACCATTTTCCGGAGAACATAAGTCTTGCCTGAGCGAGCTGGGAGGTAGAATCGCTTATTGTCCATATACTTGAAAATACCCATTTCTCGATGTAATACAGGACAAATAATGCGATAAGGACAAGGCACACATCGAAGAGGAGCGATGGCATTTTTCTCAGAACATATTCGGCGACAACATAAAAAGGCGACCGCTCCAGTCTGGAAAATCCAAAAAAAAGGAAATAGAGTAAGAAATTGGCAAGAACGATAAAAAGAATTCCTTTTAGAGGTTGCCACTTTATAATGAGCTTCACAAAATTGGGGAATGTCAGCAAACCGAGCAAAACAATAATGCCGAAGAGAAATATCTTTGGCGGTATATATCCCGCCCTGCCTATCTGAGGCAACTTCGCCTTCGCGGCTTTGTCGCCCAAAGGACATTCGGGAAAACTAAAATCACGTTTGTCCCACCTATAATACAAGTAAGCCGCAATGAGGAACAATATGGCGAGTATGAAGGTAATCGAGTCCGGCAAGGGGAAACAATACATATCAATTCTGAACAATCCCCCCATATAGTTAACGGAAAGAAAAAAGATTCCGATAAAGACTATTGCCGCGAGTATTAATGTCAGGAGACGTCCGGGAATGTTACGGAAAATTTTCGCCATATTCATTCATCAGCAGGGGCTGATGTGAATCTACGAGTCCCTGTCATACGACCAACCATCAGCCCGAACATTCGAATCAAGCCGTCATGCGTCAGCCCATCTCAAGAAATGCGCGGACGAAGGAGGAACATTACTCCGTAGTGATGTCATTGACGATTTTGCCGACGTCGACCTCAAGATTTTTATCATGGGCAGGCGCAAAGGGCATTTCTTCAGACGCAGAGTCACTTTCCTCAATCTGGACTCTTGCCCTGTCAATGGCATCCACACCATTGAGAAGGTATATATAAGAAAATCCTTCATTATATATGGACTGAAGTGTGCGGTGGAAGTCCACAAAATGTTCCTTCACCACATTCGCACCGAATGGACGGTCAGAGCGGTGAAGCGTGCGCTCAATGCAGATATCTTCAGGAACGTTAAGAATAATGGCAGCAGATGGCGCCCCATATTCGGCGGCAATATCAAGTATGTAACGACGTGCAAAATCCTTGATGCTTGTGGCGTCAATGACGGTGAAGAGTCGTCGTGAAAGCCTCTTCCCGGCAACGATATGTATGACATCAAAGGCGTCCTGACTTGCCTCCAACGAGTTTTCATCGTTTGAGACAAGTTCGCGAAAATGGTCGCTGACAAGGACCTCGATGGGATGGAAATGCCTGCGGCAGAACGTGGTCTTGCCACTGCCGGTCACACCAATCATGGCAACAAGACAGAATCGGGGCAGTGTTATAATGCCCTCCTCTTTCTCCCCATCAAAGGAATGTTGCTCCATTTCCAACTCCCGCATTTTATGATTATATTATATACAAGCTTGCTTTGATGGTCGAATCATGTATCCATATTTTTCACTTGCAAGAATTTTTTTTGTAAATTTTTATACTATCAACGAAAGAGATTTAAGGGGTGGAATTTACTTTTTAGGTGGTGATTTAAGGATGGTGATTTCCACGGGGATAAGACCTTTTTCAATCATGTCCATTTTCACGGCGGCGGCGTAAGAAAGGTCAATGATGCGCCCGCGGACAAATGGACCGCGATTATTGATACGCACGTCCACCGTTCGCCCGGTCTTAACATCCCTGACCCGGACAATGGTCCCGAAGGGAAGCGTTCTATGGGCGGCGGTCATGGAATACATGTTGTAAACCTCGCCATTGGCGGTAGGTTTGCCATGATACTCCTTTCCATACCAGCAGGCGATTCCGCGCTGATAATAACCCATGGCACAGCCCGAAAGCGCAAATGCCGTTAAAATCAGCGAATAACATAAAAATCTTATGACCCTGCTCATTTGTCCGCTTCTTTGAACCCTCATTCGCCAATCTTTTAATCTTTTATAACTGCTCCCGGGCTGGCAAATCAAGCAGTTTCCACTTTAAAACCTTTCCGAGCGCATTTCGGGGAAACTCGCTGACAAAAATGATTTCTCGAGGCACCTTGAAGGACGCAAGATAACTGTGGCAGAAGCGCTTCAATTCCAGAGCGCTCACCACACATCCCTCGCGGAGCCTGACATACGCCCGGGGACGCTCGCCCCGCAAGGTATCAGGCACGCCTACAACTGCCGCCTCCTCTACGGCAGGATGAGCGCTCAGGACATCTTCTATCTCCACAGGTTGAATGTTCTCACCTCCGCAAAGAATAATTTCCTTCTTCCGTCCCGCAATGAAAAGAAATCCATCCTCATCGAGATAACCCATATCGCCTGTGCGAAGGGCGCCATCCGGTGAGAAACTCTGATGCATCTCTTCCATCATATTATGATACCCCAACATGACATTTTCACCGCTCACACAAATCTCACCCGTGGCGCATGCCGGTAGTGATTGCCCCTCCTCATCGCGTATGGAAACTCCCACATTATGAAGTGGGCGCCCGATGCTTCCCTTCTTGTGATTTCCCCACATATTCACCGAGACCACCGGCGATGCCTCCGTCAGCCCATATCCGTTGAACACCGGCTTGCCGGTCATTGATTGGAAACCCTCCTCAATGGCGGGAGAGAGCGGTCCGCCGCCGGACACTGCCATACGCACTGAACCGAGGTCTGCCTTCGCCGTCCCGGGGTGCTTCAACAGCAAACCGTAAATAGTCGGAACCATAATCAGGGCGGTGACGCGCTCCTCCATGATTTTATCCAGAATTGCCTGAGGATTGAGCGAAGGGCACAAAACAATACGCGAGCCGGTCAGAAGCGGAAGAAGAAAGGATGTCGTCAGACCAAAGGCATGAAAATATGGCAGGATGCCCAGAAAGGTATCCGCCGGTCCCGTGTCAAGAATGCGCTGGCATCCCTCAAGATTTGCAAGGAGATTTTTGTGTGAGAGGAGAACCCCCTTGCTTTGCCCTGTCGTCCCTGCCGTGTAAAGAAGAACTGCGGACGCATCTGGATTCACTTCGGAATGGGATATCACAGGTGGATTCTCACCCGTCCTCTGCAAATGTTCATCAAGATAAATAACCCTCAGTGGCGATTCAAGAATTGACTGCACGGACTCCACAACGGGCTTGAAGGGAGATGATGTGAGCAGTGTGCGTGCGCCGGAATGCCTGAACAGCGGGGCAATTTCGGCTGACTTGAGCATGAAATTCAGAGGCATGACCGTCCGCCCTGCAAGCAGAGCCGCCCAGAATCCCACAGCAAAATCAAAGGAGTTCGGGAGAAGGACTGCGATAAAATCGCCCCCATCTGTCTCATCATTTTTGATGGAGGTGGCGAGGAGAGATGCACGGCGTAACAGTTCCGGAAGGCTTAAACATTCATCCCCGCTTATCAGACATGGAGATTCTCCGGCTTGCGCACATGCATCAAGAAACGCTTTCACAAGTCCCATGCACTGACCTCTTCTGTCATTTTTTCTCAGATTTGACTTCCACCGAGACGCCCGTGTGCCCTGCCTTAACACATGCATCCAGAACCTTCACGATTGTTTCATGATAAGCCTGTGCATCACCCTTGATTGCAATCCGACTCACCTGCGCAGGAGGAATCTTTTTCAGCTCCGCCTCAAGAGACTCGGGGCTCATTTCACTTTTTTCCAGAAAGATTCGATTATCCTTCGTTACTGTGATAACGAGCGTCTTACTTGCGGATTCCACATGTGTCATTTGCGTTACATGCGGGAGACGCACATTTAGAAATGCGTGCGACTGCCTTATCTCCGTCGCCAAGATAAAGAAAAAAATCAGGTTGAATATCATATCCATAAGCGGGGTGAAATTAATACCCTCCCCAACCTCAATTCCACTCAGGCGGCGCTTCATTCCCCCATTTTTTCTACTCATCAGTCTCGCCCCGCATATCTTCCACTTCGGTCTTTTCCAAACTCCCCATATGGCGCAGGATTTTCCGCACCGCACCCGGAAGGAGATTCATCTCATAGGAAAATAATCTCTGCCTGAAAAAATATAAAGCTACATAAGCGGGAATGGCAATCATAAGTCCCCACATGGTCGTGACAAGCGCCTCATTAATGCCTTTGCTGAGTTGAGCGATGGAGTGCTCCTCCGACAGGGCGAAAACGTAAAAAGTCTTCATCATGCCGAGGATGGTGCCAAGTAGACCAAGGAGCGGGCTGACGGTGTAAATTGCCGCCAATTGATTATTCTTGTGATATAGACGTGAAATCTCATCATCAATGGCATCCACCACCTCATCATCAGTGATACTGGAGGCGAATAAGGAATTTCCCCTGAATAATCCCTGAAAGATATTGCCAAGGGAGGAGGCGCTGTTCATCAACGCCTTCATGAAGTCTTCAAATTCCTTTGAAGATTTTACACCCCCTGCCCTGTCCAGAATGTTCTGAGGTACAATCCGTGAGCGCCTAAGGTTAATCAGCCCTTGAAAGATAAACCACACGGCAAAAAAGGAGCAGGGAATCAGAAAAATCATCATGACCCCACCCTCAATCACATATCTTTGAAAATATGTCTCCACGATTTTATCTTATCTCCTCTTATTGAAAGGGCCCGATATATATTTTAACCTTTTCATCATAAGACCAGCCATCTGAATGAATACGGGGGTCAATCGACTGGAGTTTCCCCGAATAAAGCAATGCCTCCACCTCATTCCATGGCTTGAGACCGGAAAGGGCATCAAGTGCGTGCAGATTCAGGTGTCCTGCAACATTGGCAAACTGCAGACAGCGTTCAATCGGGTATCCGCGGAGAAAAGCGGCTAAAAATCCGGCAATGGAGGAATCGCCGGAACCTGTGGCGCTGGCGATTCTGGGGACATGATAAGCCGTTGCCCAGAGCTCCCGGTTCGCCCATTTTTCCGGTTCAGATGGTCTGGCGGCGCCAAGCTCCCGGAGTCTGTCCATACCGGCAGTGCGGAAATAAAATCCACGGTGTGAAGATTTCAGCGATGACATTCGACAGCCCATCTCAATAAATGTCCGCGCAAATGAGGAATACTCCTCCGGTGTGATATTATTAATAATCTCAGTCCCGCCGACCCTTTTGCGCCGCGCCCAGAATTCCTCCGGATTAAGCATGGCGTATGCCTCTTCGACAGAGGGGAGAAATATGTCCACGTAAGGGAGGAGTTTCTCAAGTATGGTGCGCCAATCGATGCGCCCCGCCTCGCTCGCCGGGTCTGGCAGTGCCATATCAAGTGAAGTGGTGGCGCCCGCCTCCTTGGCACGTCGGAAACACTCAATGAGCTCCCGCCCACCGTTTGAATAAAGTGCGCGCATGAGTGGCGGGTATCCAAGATGGAACTGGCGGCACTTTGCGACAAGGGAAAAGTCTATATCACGGCTGGTGAATGTGTTGTTGGTTCCAGGGTTGTGAAGGAAGATGCGGTCAATGCCCGGAGGCGCAATGGCAATGGTATAAGATGTTCCCTCGCCGGAAGAAATCTTAACACCCTCCGAATGACCGTGTTTCTGCAGGCGGCGGATGATGAGTTCACCGATTTCATCATCGCCCACCTTCGCCATGAAAAGGACATTTATGCCGAAGATGCGGAGTCCAATGCCGGTATTGGAGACGGGACCTCCTGTGGAGAGTGCGGCGGGACCAACCTGGACAAGTTTTCCAGGGGTGAGGATTTCCTCAATGGCGCGGGCACCGGTGTCGGGGATACTGGGAATAATGTCAAAACATATATGCCCCGCCACAGCGACATCTATGGGACGCCCAACAGATGAGGAATCCTGAACGCCGGCTACCGAGCCATCCATATTTCCGCCCTTTTTGCCATTCGCTATTTGTAATCCACTATTCGCAATCTCCAATTAATTACTCATCCGAGACAAGCTTGTAAAGCGCTGGCTCATCCTCCTCAATCGCCTCGAACCGGCTAACTTTATCATCCACAAACACATTGTCAGTAAGGTCGTCATTATAGCTGGAGACCTCACCTATGATGCAATAATCGCTGACAGACCAGAATCTGTGATATGTTCCGGGCGACAGGGTAATGCGCTCACCCGATTTTAAATATAGAATCACCCCACCCACATATTCGGCAGGCTTACGATTCTGAAGGACTTTAACCATCCCACCGGATTCTATGAAATTCCCATTCCCATCATGGGCAAAGAGCTGAACTGCGAGCACCCCGACACGGCAGATGATATCCTCCTTTTTGACTTTATGCTTGTGTATTGGCGTAATCTGGTTGCGGCGGGAGAACATCACCTTTTCGCAATATTCGGGCAGTTCTTCCAGATTGACGAGAGTCAGTCCATATTTGTTAAAATCGCCAAGTCCAAAGCCAGTGACGTCCCAGCGGGGTTCGGGCGGTAAATACCAGTAATGGCGCTCAAATGCGAGCATGGCATCGGCAATGGCGCGGTTAATTTCAGAGCGCTTCATAAGGCGTCCTCTCCTTTCGGACAATTACAAGCTATCCATACAATTATAGTCATCGTGCGTCAACCTGCTTTTTTGCATGAAACGTCAAGATTTTTTCACTTGAGGGACAAGTTTGCATGTCACGATAATATCTCCAATCTTATTTAGCAAGGAGTTTTTATGCTCATACATAATGCCAACATTCTGACAATGAATGACAGGTGGGAAATCCATGGAAATAGTGCGATTTATATCGAGGGAGACTTGATTCGTGAAATTGGGCAATCGGGGGAACTCTTGAAGAAATATAAGGAACCCGCACCACTGGACGCACGAGGTCGGGTGGTCATGCCTGGACTCATCAACACCCACATGCATCTTTATAGCACCTTCGCCCGCGGGATTGCCCTGAAGGATACTCCTCCCGTGACATTCAATGAAATCCTTGAACGCATCTGGTGGCGGCTTGATAAGGCGCTTGATAAAGACGCCGTGCGCATGAGTGCTTTCATCCCGCTCATTCAGGCGATTCGCTGTGGAACCACGAGCATCATAGACCACCATGCCAGTCCCCGCGCCACCAGCGGTTCGCTTGACATTATTGCGGAACTGTTTGAATCGATAGGGGTGCGAGGGGTGCTCTGTTATGAGGTCTCGGACAGGGACGGCACAAAGGCGGCGAATGAAGGCATTGCGGAAAATGTGAGATTTCTTGAGCGTTGCGCGCGCGAGCACCCATCTCTTCTTTGCGGGATGTTTGGGCTCCACGCATCATTTACTCTAAGCGCTGAGACGCTTGCGCACTGCCTTGAGGCGTCTGCCCCATATGGAGCCGGTTTTCACGTTCACTGCGCAGAGGCGATTTCAGATGTTGAACATACCCGTGCCCATTTTGGCAAAGACGTGGTCGAACGTTTCGCCACGGCAGGCATCCTCGGACCCAAAACCATCGCGGCGCACTGTGTCCACGTGACGGAGAAAGAAATAGCGATTCTCAGCAAAACGAAGACAAATGTTGTCCATAATCCGCGCTCCAATATGAATAATGCAGTGGGATGCGCGCCCGCACTGAAGATGATTCGCTCAGGTGTGCGGGTGGGGCTTGGAACTGACGGCATGAGCGCCTGCATGACCGATGAACTGAAGACGGCTTTTCTTCTGCACAAACATGAATCCCGTGACCCGCGTGCGGGTTGGACGGAATGTCCGGAGATGCTTTTTAGAGCAAATCCCAGCATCATCAGCGAAATATTCGGGGCAAATATTGGCGTGCTCGAAGCGGGGGCAAAAGCCGACCTTATAATCCTTGATTATTTCCCGCCGACACCCATGACACAAAAGAATCTTGCTGGGCACATCCTTTTTGGACTTGCGGATGCGCCCGTTGTGACGACAATCGTCGGGGGAAAAATCCTGATGAAGGACCTCATTCTCACCGAAATCGATGAAGAAGAAGTCAGCCGCCGTGCACGCGAAGTGGCAAAAGAGGTATGGAAGAGGTTCTGACTACTTCACGTCTGCCAGCGCCTGCTCTAAGTCTTTAATGATTGAGTCCGGCTCCTCAACACCCGCCGAGAAACGAATCAGATTGTCTTTAATACCAAGTGATTCGCGCTCCTCGCTGGTGCAATTGTAATAAGAGACGGAGGCGGGATGCGTTATCAGACTCTCCACACCGCCAAAACTGGGACCGATGCGCAATCGCTGAAGCCGGTCAAGAAAGGCGCGAGTGCCGGCATAATCGGCATCCACCTCAAAGGTTACCACGGCGCCAAACCCACGCATGGTGCGGCGCGCAAGGTCATAATACCTGTGACATGGCAGACCCGGATAATAGACGTGACTGATGTGTGGATTTCTCCCAAGATACTCTGCGATTTTTTGACCGTTTTCATTAAAACGTTGCATACGCAAGGCAAACGTCTTCAATCCACGAATAAGCATATAACTCGTGAAGGGACCAATGACGCCTCCCATGGTTTTGTGAAACTCTCTGATTTTATCAATTAATGACGCAGAACCAAGGGCAACGCCGGCAAGGAGGTCATTGTGACCGCCGAGGTATTTCGTGCAGCTATGAATGACAAGGTTCACGCCAAGCTCAAGCGGGCGTTGATTGTAAGGCGTGGCAAAGGTGCTGTCCGAGATAAGGATAATCTCCTTTCCCTTCACCATCTGCGCCAGACGCTCGAGGTCCATAACGTTAAGATAGGGATTTGTCGGCGATTCGGAGAAAAAGATGCGCGTATTTGGGCGAATGGCTGACTCCATTTCATCATAATCATGAACGGAAACGACGGAGGTTTCAACACCAAACTGCGGCAGAACGGTCTTGCAGAATTCAAGCGTCTTCTTGTAAGCATCGTCGGTGGTGACGACATGGTCGCCAGAACGAAGGAGGGCAAGGAACGTTGTCGTGATGGCGCTCATGCCGGAAGAAAAAAGGATTGCATCCTCGGCGCCTTCGAGGGCGGCAAGTTTTTTCTCCGCCGCCGTCTGGGTCGGATTGCCGTACCTGCCATACTCATAGCGTTTGTTCACACCGTTGACATAATCATCAATATCTTTCGAGTTGCGGAAGATAAAGGTGGAGGTCTGAACTATGGGCGTGGTGATGGAGTTGTAGGCATTAACATGCTCCTCACCGGCATAAACGGCAAGTTCTGAAAAGTGCAAAGGTTCATCATCCATGAGTAGATTCCTCCCATAAAAAACTTGAAACGACTGTTATACGTGGCAAAAGGAACATTAGGTGTATTTGGGAATCTTTTCATTTTTGCGTCAAGGGGTTTTCTTTGAATCCTAACGTCTCATTATATAAAGAAAGCAAAATTCATGGAAAAACCGAAAGACTCGTCCAACCTTGTGCATCCCTCTCTGCCGTCGCTATTTCTATCCTTTTTGAGATTGGGTCTGACCGCCTTTGGCGGACCAGCCATGGTGGCTTATATGCGGACAATGGCGGTGGAGAGGAAAAGGTGGCTGGATGAGGAGACATTTCGCGATGGTGTGGCGCTCTGCCAGACCATCCCCGGCGCAACATCTATGCAGACCACTGCATACGTGGGGTTGAAGGCGCGGGGTATTGCAGGCGCAGTTCTTGGTTTCACCGGCTTTGTCTTTCCCGCATTTTGCGGCGTGACCATCCTTAGCGCACTTTATGTTCACACGCACAACCTGCCAGTCGTTGTATCCGCCTTCGGCGGACTCCGCGCAATCATTGTCTCCATCATTGCAAATGCGGCTATCTCTTTTGGAAAAAGCAACCTCAAAGGGTTCAAAGATATAGTCATCACGGCAATTGCCGGTATCCTCTTTGGGCTTGGAACAAATCCTGCCCTTGTCATCCTCTTAGCCGCTCTTCTGGGAATGCTATTCTACAGGCGGGAATCCTTTCAGGGAAGTGGAAGTTGCTCCGGCACAACAGCACCCTATCCTAAAACCTATCTGGCGTCTTTAATAGCGGCTCTCACAGGATACATTCTTCTCTTTTGCATAAGCCGTCCCTTTTTCCAACTTGCCACACTCATGTCAAAGGTCGACCTCCTTGCCTTTGGCGGCGGGTATACCTCCGTCCCGCTCATGTTTCATGAGGTGGTGAATGTCTATAAATGGATAGATGCAAGGATTTTCATGGATGGAATTGTCTTAGGACAAGTGACGCCCGGTCCAATTGTTATAACCGCCACGTTTGTCGGATACTGGCTATACGGTCTTTCGGGAAGCATCATCGGGACTATCAGCGTATTTCTTCCATCATTTTTAATTGTGGTTGGAATTGTGCCTTACTATGACAGGGTAAGGGGTTCAGCCTGGTTTCACCGGACAATGAGGGGGATTCTATCTTCATTTGTGGGACTTCTGCTATCAGTGACAATCCACTTCGGGATGAATGTTCAATGGAACCTGTTTCTCATCCTTATTGCGGCGGCGGCGCTTGTTGCTCTACTGAGAAGGGTTGAGATAATCTGGGTGGTTCTTGCAGGTGTCATCCTCTCCATAATAGCGCTCCATCGTTAAACCCATTAAAAGACATTTAACGACTATTCATTTTTATTTGTGATTTTTATCGGGACAGGCATAAACTTCTATCGTAATATGCGACAATTCATCATGGCAGTGTAAAAGTTCTTTGTAATATTGAGGGCTCTGGGGATAGGATGATACTAATGCTAAAATGCAGGCAAACTTGCCACGACCAATTCGCCACACATGCAAATCACTGATTCTTGTGTCACCATCCGCCTCAATCGTCCTGCGAATTTCACCAACCATTCTTGTATCCGTCTCCCGATCCAGCAAAATATTCCCGGTCTCACGTAACAAACCATAAGTCCATCGGATTATCATCGCAGAGCCAACAATGCCCATAAAAGGGTCGAGCCAATTCAAGCGGAGATATTTACCGCCAAGAAGTGCCACGATTGCAAAAACAGATGTCATCGCATCAGCAATTACATGGAGATATGCCGCATGAATATTCAAATCTTTATGCATGCGTCCCCTGTCATCATGGAGTGAATTTCCTTCACGTTCCTGAAGAATCAAGGCGCTAACCACATTAACGAGGAGTCCAATTATAGCCACAATAATCGCCTGATTATAATGAATAACAAGTGGTTTAAAAAATCTTCGGATAGATTCCACAGACATATAGAGGGCAACAAGACCCAGCAAGATGGCGCTCACGAATCCGCCGAGGACCTCTACCTTCCATGTTCCAAAGGCAAACCGGACATCTGATGAGCATCTTCTTGCCAAAAGATAGGCAATTGCGGTTATGCCGAGGGCAAGGGCATGTGTGCTCATGTGCCATCCATCAGCAAGCAAAGCCATCGAGCAAAACAACCATCCCGCCCATATCTCAATAATCATCATAACCGAGGTCAGAAAGAAAACAATCCAGGCATTCTTTTCAGCCCGTGTCTCCCCGGAGCTGAAAACGTGCGAATGCTGCCAGATGGATATATTTTTAGTATGCATAAAGAACCATACAGAGGGAAAAAATAGATATTAATCCTTTTTTTGTTTATTCAAATAATCCTCAATTGCGGCGCGGATGCCCTGCTCGGCAAGAACAGAGCAGTGAAATTTCTCAGGCGGAAGTCCTCCAAGTGCCGATGTGACATCCTTGTTTGTGACTTTCAGCGCCTCTTCTATCGTTTTGCCCTTTACCATCTCCGTGGTAATGGAGGATGTTGCAATTGCGGCGGCGCAACCGAGGGTCAGAAACTTTATATCGGTGATAATGTTATCCTTCACCTTTATGAATATCTGCATAATATCACCACACTGGGGATTACCCACCTTGCCCATTCCATCGGCATCATCAATTTTCCCGACATTCTTTGGATTCATGAAAGTCTGGATGACTTTTTCAGTGTATTCCATATATGCCTCCACGTCTGTGAACCATACTGCCTCTCAAGCGGCGGGAGTCTCAGGTGACATGGCACGCAGGTTCTCCACAATCGGCGCAAATACTTTTATAACGTGGTCAATCTGCTCCTCCGTTGTGGAACGACCGAGACTGAACCGGACGGAGCCATGCGCCACCTCCACCGGCACACCCATAGCTAAAAGGACGTGGGAGGGGTCAAGAGAGCCTGACGTGCAGGCAGAACCGGATGAAGCGGCAACACCCATGGCATCAAGATGGAGCAGAATCGCCTCGCCCTCAACGTATTTGACGCAAATCATTAGAGTGTTGGCAAGTCCTTTCTCTGGATTTCCCGCGACAAGAATATCAGGGACTGTATTCATGATACCCTGCAAGAGACGGTCTCGCAAGCGTCCCTCTCTTATGGCAATGTCTGCCATCTCTTCCCGCGCAATTTCTGCGGCGCGTCCCAGACCCACAATGCCGGCAACATTCTCCGTGCCTGAACGCCTGTTCCACTCATGATGTCCACCCTGAAAAAGACTGGTCATGCGCGTCCCCTTTTTGACATAAAGTGCACCCACGCCCTTCGGTCCATAAATCTTGTGACCCGAAATTGACAGGAGATTCACGCCTTGCTTACGCGCGTCCACGGGAATCTTACCCACGCTCTGAACTGCGTCTGTGTGAAACACAATACCACGCTCTTTTGCAATTGCGGCAACTTCTTCAATTGGTTCAATTGTGCCGGTCTCATTATTGGCGTGCATGACCGTTATCAGAATCGTTTTAGGCGTGATGGCACTTTTTAACTCATTCAGGTTAATAACACCATCCGAATCAACTCCAACATAGGTCACCTCAAACCCGTTTTTCATCATCCATTTGCAGGTGTTGAGAACAGCATGATGTTCAACAGCAGAGGTGATGATGTGGTTTCCTTTTTCGCGCAGTGCGAAGGCAATGCCTTTGATGGCAAGGTTATCAGACTCTGTGCCTCCTGAGGTGAAAATAATCTCCTCCGGCTGAGCGCCGATAAGCTTAGCCACGCTCTCCCGTGCGGAATTAACCGCCTGCCGCGCCTCGCGCCCCATAGTATAAATGCTGGAGGGATTTCCATACTTCTCGCCCAGATAAGGTAGCATCGCCTCCACCACCCGCGGCTCAACGGGGGTTGTGGCGTTATTATCGAGATATATAAATTCTGTCATGGAATTCATCCCCTGATTATGACTTACGTGATTATGTTCGCACATTTTCACATTGCCTGCAAACAGCGGCAATCGCTTCATTCCTTTTTCGTTTCGCCTTCCTCTTTATTCAGCTCTTTGAGGAGGTTTTCCAAGTCAATGCCATACATTCTGGCGACATCGCCAATTTTGAGAACGCCCATTTCGAGGGCTGCCATGGGGCAGCTCAGACACGGGAGCCGGAATTTTCTCAAGATTTGCATTGTGTTCGGCTTGTTCAGGAGTTCGCCGAGAAGTGTATTTTCAGTCACTATTTCAGACATTTTTTTTCCCTCCATTCAGTTGTGCAATAACTTAAAAAGAATCATGAGACGAAAAAGTTTTATCCTCAAGATATTTCATAAACATTCTTCAGTTGCCATCTTTTCCTGCCATAATTTTCTCCAGACACGCAATCCGCCCTTCAAGCTTATTCTGCTGTTCCGACCAGAAACGAATCGCCTCCGCCACGGGGTCTAACATCCTGCCATGGGAGAGGTCTTGCTTATGGTCAGGTGCATCCGCCCCAACAATGCGTCCCGGCACGCCAATTGCCGTCGCCCCTGGCGGAACTTCACGTATGATTACCGACCCCGCACCGATTCTTGCACCATCACCAATCTTGATTGCCCCCAGGACTATAGCCCCTGACCCGACAGTGACATTATTGCCTAAGGTGGGATGGCGTTTTTTCTTTTCCAAGGATGTGCCACCCAGAACCACACCCTGATACAGGAGGCAATCTTCACCAATATCCGTGGTTTCTCCAATGACAACGCCCATGCCATGGTCAATGAAAAAGCGCCGACCGATATTTGCCCCCGGATGAATCTCAATCCCTGTGAGAAATCTGTTCATATGGGAGATAAACCGCGAGAACCAGCGAAGACCCTTCTTCCACAAATAATGCGCAATACGATGCATCCAGATGGCATGAAGACCCGGGTAGCATGTCAGCACCTCAAACCAGCCGCGCGCAGCAGGGTCTTTTTCAAAGACAGTCCGAACGTCCTCTTTAATTGTATTAAACACTCTTCACAGTCCTCCTTATGATTTGAGTCCGCCTGAGGCGGATGAAAATTTTACTCAATTGTCCATTGTCAATTATCAATTGTCAATTACCTCCCAACGCCTGTTCTAACGACTCAAGAATATCGTCAATATGCTCAATGCCAATGGAGAGGCGAATCATCTCAGGCGTGATGCCTCCCGCACGCTGTTCCTCTTCCGAAAGCTGGGAATGCGTTGTGCTTGCGGGGTGAATCGCAAGCGATTTTGCATCGCCAACATTGGCAAGATGTGAGAACAACTTCAGACCATTGATAAATTTCTCCCCTGCCGGACGTCCTCCCTTCACACCAAAGACCACCATCCCGCCAAAACCTTTTTTCAGGTAACAGGACGCCGTTGGATAAGCAGGGTCGTCCGGCAGTCCAGGATAGCGCACCCATGCCACCTTCTTGTGTCGTTTGAGATATTGTGCCACACGAAGGGCATTTTCACAATGCCGCTGCATCCTCAGTGGCAGTGTCTCAATCCCCTGCAAAAACATCCAGGCATTGTCGGGTGAAATGCAGGCGCCTAAATTCCGGAGCGGCACTAACCTCATTCTTACGATGAAGGCAATAGAGCTCATATCTCCAAGGTCATGCGCATAACGAAGCCCATGATAACTCCCATCTGGCTCATTATACAGGGTAAATTTCTCATCCTTCCAGTTGAAGCGTCCAGCATCCACAACAATGCCGCCAATACCGACCCCATGTCCCCCCAGCCATTTGGTCAGGGAATGAATCACAACATCTGCCCCGTGCTCAATGGGGCGCAAAAGATAAGGCGTGGTGAAAGTGGAATCCACAAGTAGCGGGAGATTGTGCGCATGGGCAATATCCGCTACTGCCCCGATGTCAGTAAAATCAAGCGACGGATTGCCGATGGTTTCGATAAAAATGGCGCGGGTTTTTGGCGTGATTGCTTTTGCAAAATTTTCAGGAACGAGCGGGTCAACGAAATGTGTCTTGATTCCAAACTGCGGCAGGATGTTGTTGAACATGGTAAACGTTCCACCGTAAAGATTGTTGGCGGAAACAATTTCATCCCCCGCTGCACAGACGTTGATTATCGAATAAAATATCGCCGAGGTTCCCGATGATAGGGCAAGCGCCGCCGCACCGCCTTCCAGCGCCGCAATCCGCCTCTCCAGCACGTCCTGAGTGGGATTCCCAATGCGGGTATAGATATTTCCCGCCTCTTTCAGCGCGAAAAGATTCGCCGCATGTTCAGCGCTCCTGAAAACAAACGAACTCGTCCGATACACAGGCACCGCCCGCGACAACGTTGTCTCATCCGGCTCCTGCCCCGCATGCAACGCCAACGTCTCAAATTTTAATCCCATTTCCCCTCTCCTTAATTTTCAATTGTCAATTATCAATTGTCAATTAGTCCTGAAACAGCCCCGCGCTTAAATATCGCTCGCCTGAATCCGGCATGATGGCAACAACCATCTTGCCGCGGTTTTCCTCCCTGCCGGCGACCTGAAGCGCCGCCCACGCCGCCGCGCCGGAGGAAATTCCAACGAGAACTCCCTCTTCCCGTGCCAGTCGGCAGGCGGTCGCCCCTGCATTCTCGTTCGATACTTGAATAATCTCGTCAACGAGGTCCATGCGAAGAACCTCGGGGATAAAACCGGCACCGATGCCCTGAATCTTATGAAGTCCCGGTTTTCCGCCGGAAAGAACCGGCGAGGCGGCGGGCTCAACTGCAATAATCTTCAAGGATGTCTTGCGTGGCTTCAGTGCCTCGGCAATGCCGGTAATGGTGCCACCCGTCCCTACACCTGACACTACAATGTCCACCTGCCCATCAGTATCCCTCCAGATTTCCTCAGCCGTTGTGGCGCGATGGATGGCAGGATTTGCAGGATTTTTGAACTGCTGAGGCATGAATGAGTTGGGAAATTGCCTGTAGAGTTCCTTCGCCTTTTCCACCGCACCGGTCATTCCCTTCGCCCCTTCTGTCAGAACAACTTTCGCACCGAATGCCTTGATGAGGAGGCGGCGCTCAATAGACATCGTGTCCGGCATGGTCAGAATCAGTTTATATCCCTTGCAGGCGCATACAAAGGCAAGACCAATCCCCGTATTACCGCTCGTGGGCTCGACTATAACCGTGTCTTTGTTGATAAGCCCCCGCTTCTCGGCATCCTCAATCATGGACACTGCAATGCGTTCCTTGACGCTTGAGACGGGATTGAAGGACTCCATTTTGAGCACGACTTCAGCAGGCAGACCGGCTGAGAGTTTGTTTAACCGCACAAGTGGAGTGTTACCCACCAACTGAATGAGATTTTCCGCTATCCTTGCCATAATAACACATTACCTCCCTAAATATAATAAACAGATTCAGACTGGTTTTTGCTATTCTCCTTTTCTGCAAGTTCTTGAAGATTCATGGACTTAAGAGTCTCTACCATCTTTTCTGACAA
>Ga0172364_10000710_pt1 | contig 24417 bp, 27 predicted proteins | sample LakKivSesite10cm_FD_114545 | JGI IMG/M metagenome (GOLD analysis project Ga0172364, IMG submission 114545) | Sediment microbial communities from Lake Kivu, Rwanda - Sediment site 10cm | ecosystem: Environmental > Aquatic > Freshwater > Lake > Sediment | place: Rwanda: Western Province, Lake... | reverse complement strand
GAAAAAGAGAAATAAAAAGGGCCGCTACTGCGGCTCCTTTTTTAACCCCGGACAATTTCCCGCTGGCTTATATCCTGCTTTTTCCGCTTCTTCAATTGAATCAAACCAAATTTTATTCTGCTCACTAATCTGTTTGGCACCAGGACAATCAGGAAGATGATATTTATCACTATTCTTTGACCCAACCACAACCCCCTTAGTATCCCCTTGTATAACCCCTTGGACTGCCCCATTATTAATCCCCTGCTTTACAGGAACCAAATCTTCCATACTCGCCTTTTCCAGATTTTTAATCTGTATTGGTTCTGATTTCGGACTCGTCAATCTCCCAATGCCAAAAGAAATCAAGACAACTAAAATAATTACTAAAATAACAAAAATATCCGAACTATTATTTTTAACCCTGTTAAATAATTGCGAAGCAATTGTCGCAAAGCGATATTTAACAGGGTTGACTCCATTTTTTAATTTTGTTAGCATAGAATTCTATGGCCAAGACGAAATCAGCTGGTTCAACTAAATTAGGACGCGATTCCCAGGCTCAATATCTGGGAATTAAATTGTATGCAGGGCAAATTGCTAAACCTGGTAGTATTATAATTCGTCAAAGAGGGACAAAATATATCCCCGGCAAAAACGTTCGCCGAGGAAAAGATGACACCCTGTATGCAATTAAAGCTGGGCAGGTAAAATTCAGAACAAAAAAGAAAATAAATTTTGACAAAAGCAAACGTTTAGCTAAGCTTGTGGAAGTTCTTCCTTAAGTTTCTCTTCCATTACAATTAGTTTAATCTCGGCTTCTAAGCCATGGTCAAATAAAATAATTATTGGAAATTCTCCAGTTTCTTTTATGGGCTGGGGAATTTTTATTTGCTTCTTCTTAATGTCAAACCCCTTTTCTTTTAAAATTTTAGCGATTTTTACCTCATTAATTGAACCATAGAGCTTTCCGCTCTCATCTAATTTTTCTATAACCTCAAATTCCTGACCATCAATTTGACTAACAAATTCTTCCACTTTTTTCAATTCCTCTTCAGCTATTTTAGCTTCCAATTCTTTTTGTTTTTCTAATTCAACAATTGCTTCCTCAGTGGCAAGTTTAGCCAAATTTTTAGGAAATAAAAAATTTCTGGCATAACCATCAGCCACGTTTTTAATGTCGCCTTTCTTTCCTAAATCTTCTACATCTTGTAATAAGATTATTTTCATAAACTTTTGATTATCTCTAATGCTTTATCTAATTGAGGGTCTCTATTATTATCAGTATTTTCTTGGGTCAATTCTATTTCCACATCCGGCTTTAACCCTTCGTCAGTTATAGAAGTGCCATTGGGCGTAAACCACTTGGCTACCGTAATTTTCAAAGAAGAACTATCTTCAAATGTTTCTAAGGTTTGAACCGAGCCTTTGCCAAAAGTTTTTTCTCCCACTAATTTTACTCCTTTTTGGTCTCGGAGTGCCCCAGCTAAAATTTCCGAAGCCGAAGCTGAACCACCATTTACTAATACTATTACTGGGAATTTCTGGAGATGCTGATAACCTCTGCTTTTATACTCGTTTGATTTCCCATCCCTGAATTCTTCTCTGACCACGACTTTATCTTTGGGTATAAACCAGCTGGCAATCTCGTTTGCTACTTCTAGATAACCACCGGGATTATTCCTTAAATCAAGAATAATCTTTTTGGCGTTGTTTTTTAAGATTTCAGAAACAACATCTTCAAACTTAGAGGGTAAATTACCAGCAAATTGATAAATTTTAATATAGGCAATATCATTGTCTTCCATTTCCCATCTTATAACCGGAACATTAATAACATCCCGCGTCAAGATAAATTCCTTGGGTTTATCAAGGTTTTTTCTACTAATTATCAATTTTACTTGAGTACCTTTTTGTCCTCTGATTAGATTTATTGCTTCTTCTACCTGCATCCCTTCAGTAGTTTTATCATCAATTTTTAAAATCTTATCTCCAGCCTTGATACCTGCTTTATAAGCCGGTGTTCCCTCAAGTGGCGCGACCACGGTCAAAATCTTGCCTTTTATTCCCAATTCCATCCCCACGCCCTCAAAACTTTCGTTGCCAGAAACACTTTGAATAAAGGATTCGGCTTTTTCTGGTTTCATAAAAACCGTATAATCATCACCCAAAGATTCGGTCATTCCCGATATAGCGCCATAAAGTATTTGCTGATAATCAATTTTTGTGGCATCTACATATTCATCTTCTAATTTTCTTAAAGCCTCCCAAAAAATGCCAAAATCAATCGCTTCTGGTTTCCCCAGTTCCTTATTGAAGAATATTCTGTCATAAACAGCTGGTTGAGGGATGGACTTTTTCCCCGTTAAGAATCCCGCGCCAAAAACAAGGGCAATTATAAGAATGCCAATGGGTATAAATATATATTTTTTCTTTTTACTACGCATGATATTTTCGAAAATATTTTAAAGCACTAATAATATGCAATTGGGTATATTTATTTAAAATTATATCTAATATCCCGCCCCATCTTTTGCTACTGCGATGATAATAATGAACCATCTGAGCTTTGGGATAATAAACAACCTTATAACCATTCTGCCAGAAGCGACGACACCAATCAGCATCCTCAAAATACATAAAAAACCTTTCATCAAATACCCCCACTTTTTCAATTGCTCTTTTCCTTATCATCATGGCTGAACCCTGAACCCAGTCCACTTCTTTCATTGATTTTCTATCCCAATTCTTAATCACAAATTGATTAAGAATTTCTCGGCCCTTTTTTAGCTTACCAAAAAATGTTCTTCTGGCTAAAATAGCTCCTAAAGTTGGTTTGGCAAAACAGGAAATCTGAATATTACCAACAAAATCCAATAATTGAGGGGCTAGAATACCGATATCGGAATTTTTCTTCAGAAAATCCAGCATGGAAAGAATTGCCTCTTTTAAAACTATAATATCAGCATTAAGAATCAAAGTGTAATCTCCTTTTACCTCTTTTAGTCCAGTATTTACTATTTTAGAATAACCAATATTTTTTTTAAAGGAAATAAATTTTACTTCTGGCCCCAAGCCATTCGGCGGGGTAAAATACTTTTCTTGAATAAATTCTTTTGTTTCTTCATCGGATTCGCTATCAACTATGATTATTTCATGGTTTATATCATCTATATTTTCCTTGATAGACTTCAAACAGAGGTCTAATAATTCCGGAGTTTTATGATGGGTGATGATGATTGATAGGGTCATAGATTAAAAATATTCTTACTGGCTTCTCTGATTTTGCTAAAATTCCCTTCGGTTGGTAAGAGAACATAAATTCCATTAATCTCGGTCTGGTAAAGCAATCCTTGCTCTGAATTTTCAAAAACTTTGGTAATAATATTATCGGTCTTGGCAGTCCTGGCTATTTTAATTAAATCGGGGATTTCCCAGGGTGTTACATCGGTCTTTATGTTTTTTGATATTACGTCTAAAATGCCACTGATTTTCAACGGGTCAGCTAAAATTCCCAAAGATAAAAATTTGTCTTTCAGGGCTAAAATAATTTGCTGTTGGCGTCGGGCACGGTCAAAATCATTGGAAGAAAAACGAGAACGGGCATAAAATAAAGCTCTTTCGCCATTAAGCACCTGGTCTCCGGCTTCCACTACAAAAGGCTGACAATTTTCTCCGTTTTTATCGCACCACCATTGCTTGTCTTCTATAAAAGGCTGATCCAGGTGAATTTTTACGCCACCCAACAAATCAATAATGTCTTTAAAAGCATCAAAATTTACTACCACCGCATATTCAATATATTGACCAGTGATATAGGCAATGGTTTTCTTAGCATAATCCAGACCATTATTATATTTTTCCAAACCCATGGCATAGGCGGCGTTTACTTTTTCATATTTTACTTCCCCGGGCATTTGAAGATATAAATCACGAGGTATAGAAATAATAGCTACTTGTGCTGTGCTTTTCTTGAAACTAATCAACATTATACCATCGGATAATAAACCGCCATTAGGATCTTCCTCTCCTCTAATTCCTAAAACTAAAGCGTTAATTCGGTCGGGGTCTTTTTCTGGCGTATATTCTGAAGAAGGAAATTTACCACCGAATATCTTTTCCCAAGCAATGTTACTGATGCTAATAATTTTACTGAAAGCAAAACCCGTCTTAAAAACATAAAAAGTAGGAATAGCCAAAATAAATAAAACCACAATCAAAATAATCAATTTGACTTTTCTTTTGGTTTGAGGCCTTTGGCTCTTGGGAATATATTTTGGCGGTGGTTGAACAGAATCTAACATATTAAAATAATTTTCAAACAAACCATTTTTTTATTTCCCCGCTACTAACTCTTTTTCTACTCATAATGATTTTTCTTTTTTGCCAAGCTTCTGGTATTTGTTTTAGTAATTCTCTAATTGCTTTTATTGTATAATGCTCAAAACATAGTACATATAGCCATGCACCAATCTCTTTTATAAGAATACTAAAAAAATCGTGGAAAAACAAGTTTGGGAGTTCATTTTTAATTTGCATTAAGCGTTGATTTTTAAAAGAATAGAATTTAGCAAATTTTGAGAGCTTTCTTCTTGCCAAAGCAACAGAAATATAATTTTTGACCGCTCTCTCGCCTGCCCCCCGTAAATGATAAGCAATAGCTCTTGGCTCATAAATCGATTTCCAGTCATAAAGTCGCAATCGCCAAGCCAAATCAACGTCTTCTTTATAACAGAAAAAATCTTCGTCAAAATATTCATCATTGATTTTTATATCCTCCAGTGCCGCGCGGCGATAGAGGGGCGCGGCGCCATCAACGCCAAATATTTCTCCTGCCGCATATTGATTTTTATCTTCTTCACCTTGCCCCCTGGTAACCACTCGCCTATTTTTAAACATTAGAAGTCCGGTCGCATCAATTATTGGAAATTGGTCATTGGTCATTGGGGTTTTTAATAGTTTTCCTTGGACTGAACCTATTTTTTCATCTTTTTCCATTGCTTCAACTGCATTTTTCACAAAATCCTTATCCAAAACCACATCCTGATTCAAACAAAGAACATAATCTCCTTTGCTTTTTTTAATTCCTTGATTATGACCAACGGCAAAGCCGAGATTTTTTTTATTTTCAATAATTTCTATGGGGAATGTTTGAAATTTGGATTTTGAAATTTGGATTTTTTCCATTGTTTTATCAGTAGAATTATTATCAATCACCAAAATTTCAATATTTGGATAGGTCTGACTTAATACAGATTTTAAACATTCCTCAATTAATTTTTCACCATTATAAGTAAGAATATTAACTGATACTAATGGGTTTTTCATTTTTATTCATTGAATAAATTGTTCCCAATGCGACCATAAATAAAAGCAAGACCTTGTCATTTAATAAAACTACATCAAAAAGATTATAAATTAAAATCCAAATAAAGAAAAATATAAAAATTAGGACGTATTTATCTTTTTGGATTAATTTCCAGCAAGTTTTTAAAATTTCCAAAAAGACTAGTAATAAAGCAATTAATCCTAATAAACCTATTTCTGAAGCTACGTCTAAATAAAGATTATGAGCTGAAGCACCTTTTTTGCCATTGCTAATATCCTCCCCCAGAACCACTGGATAATTGCCGATTCCCACGCCCAAAATTGGATATTTTAAAATGGATTGAACCGAAGTCTTCCAAATTCCTATTCTGCTTTTGACTGACAATTCCTCTATATCGGCAATAGATTTTGCCCGTTTGAAAGCCAATGTTCCGTCTCCTGCGCCCCGATACGATAAAGAGGAAATTAGAGAAGAAATTGGAAAAGCCAAAGCAAAAATTACCAGCATTATCAAAAATGGTTTAAAAACTTTCTGTTTTTTGAAGATTAATAGAAATATTACCATTCCAAACGGAATAACTGCGCTCAACCAAACAGCCCGTGAACCAGAAAAGACCAGGGCTAATAAAGATAATACAATCGGCAGCCAAAAACATTTCCTTTCTTTTAATAAATAGACTATAAAAATCAAGCCAATTATTCCGAATAAGGCAAATGAATGAGAGTCAGGGAAAACAGAAAACATTCTTAAGGTTGGCGGACTATCAGAATAATAGGAAAACCAGGTATTACTGACCTTGACCACCTCAGAAAGATTATTCCCATAAAAAACCGGGATTACGTGTCCTGCCCACCGCTGCCAAAAATTATACAAAGGAGTAATTAAAACTGAGATTAATTGTCCATAGCCAACAATTAAGGAAATTATCCCAGTGATTGCGCCTGCTTTAATAATTTTTAATTTTTCTTTATCATCCTCAACTATATCTTTAATTATCGGGAATAATAGAAATATATTAATCAAAAATAACAATTTTTTAATCCCCACTCCGATATTGGTAGCTACTGCCAGGGATAAAACCCCAACAAACAAAAAGGCGATAACGCATTTGGCCAACCAATCCACTTCTAAAAACTTCTTTACATAACCTTTTTTAAAAAACCAGACCAAAAACAAAATTACCAATAAAATCCGCCAATTCGCCATAGTATCAAAAGTATCGGTAATCGGCAAAGCCACAAATAAAGGAATAGATAAAATAAACAAAATTAAACTATCCTCTACTCTACTGAAAATAAAATAAAAAACCATTAATCCCGTGGCAATCAAAACTATCTCCCGCGGCAAAATTCCAAAAACAGCTAGAATTATAGCCAAAATTTCTATTCCCAAAATCACCCAAAAACAAATTTTATTTTGCATAATTCAATAATTTATTTAGAGTTTCTTCTGCGGTTTTGCGCCAAGAAAATTTTTGCGCTTGTTTTAAACCTTCGGCGACTAACCAATTTCTCGTTTTCTCGTTACTCAACACTTTGGAAATCGCGTGGACAATTTCATCGCTATCTTTTGGATTTTCAATATAGAGAGCCGCATCCCCAAGTGTTTCTGACAAAGAACCCATTTTGGTGGTAATTACTGGTGTTCCGCAAGCCATTGCTTCCAGGGGTGGTAAACCAAACCCCTCGTAAGCTGACAACCAAATAAATAAATCAGCGCCATTATACAAATTAACCAAATCTTTATCATTAATATATTCAATATGTAAAATTGCTTCTCGGCCAATCTTTTGATTGGTTTTTTTTATCAAATTATCAATATCAATAAAGGGATGAGTATAATTCGGTCCGCTAATTAAAAATTGATAATCAGGAAATTTATCAGCTAATTCAGTAAAAGCTCTAATTGTTTCTGGGATAAATCTGCGGTTGAAAATCGCGCCTACATAAAAAATAAATTTATTTTTAATCCCATATTCCGCGCCTTCGATTGAATGATGGGGTGTAAATTCTTCACCAACCGCCAAAGGAATAAGAAAAATCTTTTCAGATTTTATTTTGTAATATTTTAAAATCTCATTCTTGGTAAATTCTGAGCAAGCAAAAATCATATCTGCTTTCTGGGCTGATTTTTTGGCAATCCATTTCAACAAAATCCTATTCTGCCAAGAATACCATTCAGGATGGGCTTGATAAGAAACATCGTGAATCGCCACTGCGGTTTTTATGTTTTGAGGTATTTTAAACGGCAGAATATAAGATGGTGAAAAGAAAATATCAATCCTGTTTTTTTTTATTGCTCTGGGTAATAAAATGTGTTCAAACCAGAAATTACTGCTGGTTTTCAAAATTTTCTTCTGAAAATTTTTACTTTCGGGAATATCGCTCGGAATTTGATTTTTAAAATACAAAACAAATTCTGGATTTTCTTTTGCCCAAAACCTAAGCAAATTAAATAAATATCTGGCAGCGCCAGTTCTCTTTGCTTCTGAAATATGACAATCAATTCCTATTTTCATATTTTCCGAATTTTCCTTTATAAAAATCTCCTATCCCCTTCATTATCGCCTTTGCCCAAATCCTTTTTTCGGGAGAAATTGTCAGCTTAATTATTTGTTTTGAATAGACCAAAAAACTATTCAAATAAGCCAAAAATTTAATAAAAACAGGAGCATTACGCTTGGCTAATAACAAACCATTCCTGGTATGGTAATAGATATAGGAAAATGAGGCTATTTTTGCGTTTTGAGACACTTTATGGCTTATCCTGCTGTCTGGGACCACGAGGCAAGAAAAACCGCTTTTACGGGCTTTTAAACACCAAGCTACATCTTCGCAATAGAGGAAATAATCCTCATCCATTAAGCCGATTTTTTCAATCACTTTTCGCTTGATTAACATACAGGCGCCAGTAATATAATCAGTGGTTCCAACTACGTGTCTTCCTTTGGTGTATAGCCAATTTACCTTACCACCGGCAAAGTGAATTTTATTGCTCCCGGACTCGTAAATTATCGATCCCAAAATTCCAACCTTTTCGTTTTTCTCTCCTGCCTCAATTAATCTTTTCAAAAAATCCGGCTCAACAATTGTATCATTATTAAGCAACAAAATATAGTCAGTTCCTTTTTCTATTGCTTGTTTAATTCCGATATTATTCCCGCCAGCAAACCCCCGATTGTCTTTATCATTATCAATAACAATTATTTCAAAATTATTATAATCGATTTTTTTCAAGGACTCTAAACATTCATTGGTATCATCCCAATTTTGATAATGAAGAACAATTATAAAAACCTTGGGTGACATTAATATATTTTTTTAATTTCAATTGCTAAATAATAATATTTTAATATGTCTTCATAGGTTTTTCCCTGATTAGCCAAAACCCTGGCTCCTACTGCGCTGATGCCCACCCCATGACTGGCGGAAATTGCTGCTTGACTATGTTCTGTACCTGCGGGGTCCTTGATCCCGCCTCTCAAATAATTATAATCGGCACTACAAAAAACTCCTGCCCAAACCTTACAAGCATCTTTACTGATTCCGCCAGAATCAGAAGAGTAAACCCCCCGAACTGTTTTGTTATTATATCTAATTACTATCCCTTTTGTATCCTCTACAGCTTTTGATATATTTGGTGCTCGCTTTTCAAACCCATAGCCCTTATAAACCTGGTCATTAGACCAATTACGAAGATGAAATACTTCTCCCGGATATTTACCGCCATTTTCTATATGAAAAATAGCATAGCTCCTAGCCGCAATACTCAAAGCTTTTAAATATTCAACTGGATGAGTATCTAATGCTTCAGCCAAACCTTTTAAATAATTTTCCACCCCAAGTTCATTGACTATCCAAATCTTTTTAGAAGCAGTAGAATATTTTATCTCAATATTACCCCGAAAAAGATTATCGTTTAAGTCTAAGTTCCAGAAGGGACGGTCTTCATAAAAAATAATTTCAAAAATAGTATCATTAGTTTTGGGAATAAATTTAAAACTATTTTGAATATCTAATTTTGTCTCAAAAATCTCGTCTTTATTTTTAAGAACCAAAAACTCCCCATTTTTATAAACCTCATAAGGACCATTGGCATTAATCTTAAAAACATTATTGCTCTCTGCTGAATAAATTCCTACTCGAATCACTGGTTCTTTAATCTCTTTTGGTGTTTCTGCGGATGGTTCTTGGTCTATCTTTTTCAAATCCTCAACTCCAGAAATGGCTGTACCTAAAGCATATTGATTCATTTCTTGGGCTGACAATTTAACTACATTCTTCCATTTAAAGCCGAGTTTTAGAAAAATATCAATTGTTTTTATCCAGTGTTTTTTCTGCTTTTTTATCAAATATATTTCTGGTCCTGTTCCCTTAATTAATGTTCCGTCAGCTAAAAGAACCGCCTCGCCAACTGGATGAGCTAATAATTCCTCGTCGCTTATTGTTATAACATTCTTCCATTTATAGCCTCGGCTGTTGAATAAAAAGGGTGAGGTTATATGTCTTCTTTTCTCATTTTCTACTAAATATATTTCTGGTCCAGTTCCTTTGATTAAACTACCATTGGGATAAAGCACTGGGTTTGATAAGGGATAAACAGCCAAATCTCGGTCTGATAAAGATACAACATTGCTCCATTTATATTTTTTTAAATTAAAAAGCTGTTGGGACAAAATTGGCCGGCGTTTGTTTTTCTCTATTAAATAAACTCTATCCCGGCTATAAGATTTTACCAAAGTATTATCAACAAGTTTGCTTACTGAAGTATTTAAAAAGGCATTAAGTTGGTTTTGAGCTAAATTAATAATTGTATAATTAGATGAATCCGAGAGAAATTGTTGGAGCTGACCATCTTTTATTGTATAAATTTTGGAACTGCCCTTGGTTGTGAATAAATAATTTTTATAAGTTGAAAATATTTGTTTGGCGTCATTCCGAACTCTGGAAAGATTAATTATTCCTGGATCCGGATTCCCTATCTCAACATCTTTATGACCAATTATTACTGGTCCAGTATAAGAAGATGATAAACTTCCTTGAGAAGTATCACAGATTTTCCCCTGTTTAGGCGCACTCCAGATTTCAGAATAATGGGAAAGGTCAGTAGGGTCTAAAGAATTGGTGTAAGAAATCCAAGCCACCAAGCGAGCCAAACTCTTATACATTATTTCGGGAAGCTGAGTATTTTCGTAATTACCCATCAAAAGAATGCCGACTGTTCCAATATTGAAATTATCGCATTTTTTATCAGAATAAGTGTGAGCACCCCGAACACCATTACCGCCATACCTTCCTTCATAAATATTTCCCCAATAATCAATAATATAATGATATCCAATATCCCCCCATCCTTTGGTAATTGTGTGATAACGATAAATACCTTGAATAAGCTCTATGGGGTCGCGTTCTTTGTTGTTGCAACCAAGTGCTCCTGCATTACAGCCCATATCGTGGATAATAATTCTTTCAATATTGGAATACTCGGGCGCAGTAGTTTCACCATCCGCAGCTTCTGTGGATGAAGGATACCAGCTCATTAATTTTTTCAAGCTCTCGCTATTCTCCCAGGTTGAACGGGGTAAAATCTTGGGAATTTCTGTATTTTGATAAACTAAATCCTTGGCTAAAGTATCGGCTAAAAAAGCATCGGCAGTAGATGGTACCAAGTTTAGAAAAATCAGTATTATTACTGATAATGTCAGGATTTTATTCATATCTCAATTTTATCAAACCAGCCCCTAATTAGCAAGTTTACCCCCACACCGAAATTTCGGTGTGGGGGCTTTATTTTATACTCTTAAATAAATCTTATTGTAATGATTTATTTTCTTCGCTGGTCTCTTCTTCGCTCGTTGATTCTTCGCCCGTTGATTCATCCTCTGACGGTAATTCAGGAAGTTCTTCTTTTGGCTCTTCTGAAGTAGTTTCTTCGGGTGGTTCAGAAATTTCTCCACCTTCTGGTTTTTCAGTTGGTTCTGCTCCGCTTCCTTTCTTCTTTTTTTTACCTGTTACTACTAGTAAAATTATCACTACAATGACGATTCCACCAATAATATACCACATAAAATTTAAAAATAATTAATTATTATTTTCTAATGTTATTTTAATGATAACATATTTTTAAAAGTCAACCAAGTTAAGCCTCCAACGCCTAAAAAAATTCTTTTGGCTCGGCGGGGTTCAAGGGCTAATCGCCACAACCATTCCATTCCGATTTTTTGAATAACCTTAGGAGCACGTTTGACCTGGCCGGAAATAAAATCAAATGCCCCGCCCACACCGATTGCCAGTTTCACACTTGGCATTTTAGATAAATTTTCGTAAATAAATTTTTCCTGTTTCGGGCTGCCTAAGCCAACTAATAAAACATCTGGTTTTGCTAAATTTATTTTATCAACGACTTTAGCTAAATCCTGAAAACCATTTTCATAACCAATAACGCTGTCCCCTAAGTTCTCTGCAGTTTTTTTAACCACTTCTTGTGTTCCGCCCAATAAAAAAATTTTTGAATTTTGAATTTTGAATTTTGAATTAAGACCGTAAATTAACTCAAGGCCATTTATATTCTGTTTTAATTTTTTCCCCAATAACCGCGCTGCCAGCCATAATCCCCTGCTCTCGCATAAACAAAAATCTGCGCTGTTTAGAATCTTCTTGAATTCTTCATCTTTTTGCGCCCGCGCTATGAACTCCGAATACGGCAAAACCACAAAGCCCCGAATTTTCTCCACAGTCTCTTCCATCGTCAAATTATCAAATTTTATCCCAAATAAATCAATTTTATTCATGTTCCTAATTCTACTGATTCTAATACCGAATACTCTGCACCACTGCGCTTGAGATTGGATTGCATTACCTCAACTGAATCAACCGGTATTTGATATTTAAATGGCTCATCAACTTTCGGCAAGGTCATTGCTAAATCATAACGAAACCTGGCTAAGGTAATATGTGGTCGATAAGCATTATATTTGGCTCCACTTCTCTGTTCTATTTTTTCACTTAAATCTCCCTGTAAATTCGCCAATTCCTGACTTTTTTCTCCCTCTACCCAGAACATTCTCGGAGTTTTTCCTGGCGGTCCCAAAATAATTCTTTCTAAATTAATAAAAAATGGCTCGTGTTTTTTTGCCACTTCTTTCATAATCTGACAGATATCATACATCTCATCATCATTCATATAACCAAGAAAAACCAAAGTAATGTGAAGATTGCTTTTTCCCACCCATCTGATAAGTTTTGGGTCTAAGTCAATCCATTTTCTTTGATAATCCATCAATTTCCTCTTCACTTCCTCGGGCAAATTCACCGCAATAAATAGTCGTCGTTTATTCATGCGTCTTTATTATAACATTTTGGAATAAAAAAAGAACCTTTTAAGGTCAAAGGTTCGAAACCAATTTTGCAGGATGGTCGAAAACTCTTAATAGGAGTTAGACCTTCTGTTGCCATCCCGACCTGTCGGGACCGAGCCCAGGACGCTCAGTGTTTACTCCTGGCTACTGCGCGAGAATCCGGCGGATTGCTTCGGCCCACACGGTCGCGTCAGTCTTCTCCTCCCCGGCGAACAGCGGCGAAACCGTAACCGGGGAGCCGACGCTGGTCCCAGAACTCCAGGCGCAGGTCGCGCCGGGAAGCGCTCCCAATGAGGTACGCCACACCGCCACGGCCATGCCAGCCCCACCAGACCGAACCCAGGGCCACGATGGGGAACTTCCTTTGCATATCGGGGTAAGCAGCCCCGAAAGCTAGGAGCTCGGCTATGGTTGCAGGACGCATTCCGCGGCTGTTAAGGTCGCGGATAACCTCGTCTGGCTCCGTCTGCTCTTTGTCGTACTGGATGATCTCCATCACGACCTCTACCGTGCCCTTCCGCTCAGCGGGAAAGTGGAGGGAGTTAATCTCAGGGTTGAACCAATCATACTGACCTGCTCTCGCACCATCCTCCACGTTCCTCCCATAGTCCACAGAGAGGTGGAAAGTCATGGTTACCTCCTTTATTAAATTTTCGATTTCCCTCACAGAGTTAATTATTTTTTAATAATTAACCCTCTCTTAAATCTACTTACATTATATATCATCTAAAAAATTTTGTCAATAGCAAAGGGTTTTTTACTTAAAATAATGCTATAATGAAAATATGGATGAATTATATAAGAAAATAATAAAGGAGCCGGTGAGAGGTATACATTCGGAGATTCACGCTTTGGCAAAAGATATTAGCGAATATTGCAGAGAGCCGAAAAAATTCGCAATGTATTTAGGAATAATAAAAAGAATCAGCAAGAACAGGGCATATCAAATATTTTCGGAAATTAAACAGTCAAAAGATATCAAATCTCGAGCTAAAATTTTTATGTATTTGTCAAAAGATAAAAAAGATGATTCTACAAATCCAAAAAGGAGAAAATAATCCTGTTTTAAGAAAAAAATCTCAGCCAATCACAGAAGTTGATAAGGATATTTTGAATTTGATAAAAGATATGACCGAAACAATGCTCAAAGTTGATGGGGTGGGATTGGCAGCTAATCAGATTGGAGAAAACATTCGGATTTTTGTAATTAATCCAAAATTATCTAAAAAATATATTTTTATAAATCCGGAAATTACTAAAATTTCAAATAAAACCGAATTAGTGGAAGAGGGGTGTTTAAGTTTGCCTAATGTTTTTGTAAAAAAAGAAAGAGCTAAATCATTAAAAATAAAAGCCATTGATGAAAATGGCAAGCAATTTAAATTAAAAGCCAAAAATATGTTAGCCCGTGCAATCCAGCACGAAATGGACCATCTCAACGGAATTCTTATCATAGATAAGAATTCCTAAAATCCCAAATTCCAATGACCAATGACCAAAAAATAAAAACTATCTTGATGGGTACGCCAGAGTTTGCGGAAAAGATATTCCGCAAATTTCAGCCCTGGGCTGACCAGCCTCGGGCTGGTTATAAGTTTGATATCACGGCCGTTATAACTACCCCTGACAAACCAGTGGGCAGAAAACAGATTTTAACTCCTTCCCCAGTTAAAAAATGGGCAGAAGAAAATAACTTGCCGATTTTACAACCCGATAAAATCAGAAAACCGGAATGGGTAGAAAAAATTAAAGAATTGAATCCGGATTTAATAATTTTATGCGCCTATGGTCAGATTATCCCCGAAGAAATACTGAATATTCCTAAATACAAAGCCCTGAACATTCATTCATCTCTGCTTCCTTGCTGGCGTGGAGCTTCCCCGATTCAAGCCACAATTTTAAATGGCGATAAAGAAACCGGAGTATGTCTAATGATAATGGATGCGGAAATGGACCACGGACCCATTCTGGGAATCTCTAAATTCGAAATCCTAAATCCTAAAATTACCTACAGGGAATTGGAAAATCAATTGATTGATGTGGCAAGCGATTTATTGATTAAAACCCTACCCGATTGGATTGAGGGAAAAATCAAACCGCAGGAGCAAGACCATTCTCAAGCGACTTTTTGTAAATTAATTAAAAAAGAAGATGGGAAAATTGACTGGAATAAATCAGCGCAAGAGATCGAAAGGCAAATTCGCGCGTATCAAGAATGGCCAACCGCTTACGCAGAAATCCAAAATCCAAAATCCAAAATCCAAATCAATCTCAAAATTCTAAATGCTGGAACATCAAACGAAAATACAAACAAAAAAATCGGTGAGGTATTTCTCACCGACACAAAAGATTTGGTAGTTCAAACCGGTAATGGAATTCTAATTATCAAACAACTCCAGCTCGAAGGCAAAAAACCAATGTCAGCCAAAGATTTCCTCAATGGCCACTCAGAAATTATCGGAACTATTCTTCAATAGCCAGTAATTTCCAATTTTCTCCTTCTACTTTTTTAATTTCCAGTTCTGCGGATTCGGCGATGGTATCCTTGGAGAGATTTTTGAAATTAAAAATCAAATTTTCCGGCAAAATTTCTTCGTTGTGGTCAACCAAGCTGCCGAGCTCTATCTCAACTCTTTTTATTTTTTTAAAACCGTTCTTCTGCGCATATTCAAGAACGGTTTTTAATATTTCTTGGGCTAAATATAAATCATGCATTGTAAATTAAGTCAGAATACTAAATCTTTCGCAGCGAGCGTCAGATCGTGATAGTTAATAAGATTGAATCTGCTTCGCGAGCAAGAAAAATTTAGTTTCTGACTGTTAGTGCACCGAACACGTCACGCACGGATCATAGGCCCGAATCAACATCTTAATTTTATCCTCCCGCTGCTCTCGGTTTAAATTCTCAAATCCCACCATATGTTCAAACTCTTCCAAATCTGCTTCCAAATTTGCCAAATTCTGTGCAGTGGGAGTAATAATATTCACGTCTTCAACAGTACCATCTTTTAATTTAACAGAATAGAACAATGTCCCTCTCGGTGCCTCAATCGCGCCAGTCCCCTCATCTGTCCTACTAATAATCTTTGGCTCGGATAATTCAATTTTACCAGTAGTCAATAATTCCAATAATTTAATACTTTCTTCAAAACAATGAACCACCTCAATTGCCTGAGCCAGAATATTATAAAAAGGATTATATAAGGGAAATTCCATTCCTGATTTTTTCAATAATTTCTTAGCTTCTGGATTTAGTTTATCGGAATTATTATGTAAGCGCGCCAAAGCGCCAACCATGTAGGTTTTAGCAGCGAATTTTGTTCTTTTCGCCACCATATCCGGTCCCTGGAATTCCTTAACCATCATTAAAAACTGCTCTGGTTTCATTACGGTTTTAGCAATTTTAATTAAACCATCATAAATAGCATATTCATCGGAATTAAACAAAGAAACAAAACTGGTCTCCCGATGAAATTTCGGATATCTCAATTTTATAAATAATTCTCCTAATTTTATTGCTAATTCCAAATTGTTCCTTAAATCATTTAATATTTCCTTTAGTTTTTCTGAGTCCGGTACTTTCCTTAAACCACCAAGCATTGGAGTTACGGGATGAATTGACCGACCGCCAATAATTTCCACCAATTTATTACCCACATCTCTGATTTTTATTGCGTCGTGAGTACTTTCCGGATAAGCATTTATCAATTGTAAGTCGGTTTTATAACCAAAAAAATCTGCCAAAGAGAAAAAGAACAAATGTAAAGCGTGACTGTTAATCAATTGTCCCAGCATCATTAATTTTCGCAATAAAACCGAACTTTCATCAAGTTGCAAATTGTAGGCATTTTCTATTGCCTTAAACCCGGTTAGATTATGGACAACTGGACAAATTCCGCAAATTCGACTGACAATTTCTGGCAATTCTTCATCTTTTCTTCCTTTTAAAATTCCTTCAAACAATCTCGCGCCTTCTTCAATTTTAATTTTAGCTGCCCGAACATCGCCCCTGACGATATCAGCAGTAAAACTCGCATGTCCTTCAATTTTGGCTATATGATCAATTCTTATTTTCATAATTTTGAGGACTTATTTGCTGGCCTTCAAAAACTCATTCTTCTCGCCAAATCTCTCCATTAACATCTCAATTTCTTTATCGGTTAATCTGACCTTTATTTTCAATGCTTTTTTCATGGCTGCTAAATTAATCCCCTTTCTCGGGCCACGGCAACCATCGCAAGGAAAATTACTCGCCGGACAAGGAGCACCACAACCAGCTAAACTTACTGCCCCCAAACACGGCTTTCCTGAAAGTAATAAACAATTTTTGTTTTTTCTTGGACATTCTTCACAAACCGGCTTTTGCTCTATTTCGGGAATTTTCCCGGTTTCCAAAACCTTGATCATCAAACTGAAAAACTCATTTTTATTTATCGGACAGCCAGGTATTTCCAAATCAACTTTCACCATTTCTTTTACTGATTTAACATTAGGATTATCAATACCCCGAATATTGGGATAAATTTGGCGGATTAATCTGTTTTTATTACCTCGATAATCTTTGATTTCTTGGGGACCGCCTAAAATCGCACAAGCACCCAAGGCAATTAAAATCTTGGATTTATTTCTGACGATTTTGAGTCGTCTTTTTTGTTCTTCGGTTATAGCTGTTCCTTCAACAATGGCAATATCATAATGTTTAACATCTGGCAACTCCTCTGCTAAACGAAAATCGCCAATATTCACCTTGGTTAAAAACTCCAAAAATCTTTCCCCCAAGTTAAAAATCGCCACCTGGCATCCTTCGCAACAGGTTAAAGATAAAATGGCAATTACTGGTTTTTTGGACTCTTTCTTCATAAAAAATTTAGAGTTTTTTTTGTATATTTCTCCAAATTTTCTTTATCTTTTTTGCTCAAAACCTCAACCACTTGATTCCAATGAAAAGAAACCCAATCTCCTACTTGAACTTTCGGCAATAAATCCTCATCCCAGTCAATTTCTTTTTCTGCAGGTTTCCTTAATCTTAATTTTTTCTTACCTCTTAGCGGTCGGTATCTAATTTTTAATTTTTGGCTTTTGGTCTTTAATTTTAAAACCTTTCCCCACCCCACCCTGCACAAATCAAGCAACTTTCCTTTCAAAACTATTCTGCCCGTTACCGAGCCAATAACCAAAACATGGTAAATATGACTTGACTTTATGCCTCCTGCTTTTTTTAAAAGCTCGTTACCAACCCAATACGCTATAATCACCCTCTCATCAAAGGGATCTTTAATTCCATTACTTTTAGCAATGAATTTATAATGTGGATAAGCACCCTTAAACTGTTCTAGAATTTTTCTTATTTTTTTTTCGCTAACTTTTTTGTCCTTTAAGTAGTCTAAAAGAATCTGAGTATCTTTCTTATTTCTGGGACCGCAAAATCCTAACTCGTGCGGCTTAATACCATAAAGAATAGCCAATTTAATTCCTAACATAATCCTTCCTCTTTATAAAACTTGATGAGGGAATAATATCTACAATTTTCAAGATAATAATAATTCCAGCGAGAACTAAGCCAATACCCAAAACCTCACCCCAACTAAGAACCCTCGTCTGAATAAAAGTAAGCAAAGTGGTTATTGGTGCACCTAAAAGCAAAATTATAACAGCAAGAGAAACCGGTATATGCCTTAACCCAGAATACCAACTCATTACATAACCAAAAAGAATAACTGAAGTTATAATCACCCAAGTTATCTGATTAATATTTAAACCATCGATTAAGCTAACCTGCCCAGTAATTACCAAAAATATCAAAATAAAAATTGAGCCGAAGAGCATTCTGCCCCAGGCAACAATTCGTGAAGATAATTCTTTCAACGCATATTTAGAAATCACATTCTCAACTGCCCAAAATAAAGTGGCTATCAAAATCAGTAAATCGCCCTTACCCAAACTATGAGGAATAAATTTTAATAAAAAAGCATTGCCCAAAAGTAAAAGCAATGCTCCAAATAAAAATTCTTTTTTTATTTTCTCTTTCAAAAACATAACCGCTAAAACCGTTACAAAAATAAACATTGTTTTATGAATAAATGACCCTTGGGCGCTAGTAGTTAAGGAAAGCCCCTTAAAAAATAGCAGAAATGGGATCGAACCCCCTACTAAACCAATGGTCAAAAGTAATCCCCAGGAATTTTTATTTAATTTCTTTAATACTCGCCAATCTTTCATCACCACTAATAAACAACAAATTATAACTGCAACTGTAATGTTCTTTAAACCAGTAAAAATATAGGGGTTAATTACTGAAACCCCAAACTGATTAATAAAAATAGAAAAGCCGGAGATAATTGCCGTTAAGGTAACTAACGAAATTCCCTTTTTCATATTTTTAAAATTTTTAATATTTCTTGTGCCTCTTTCTGGTTAATTTTTTTTATTACAAAACCATTACTAACCATCACATAATCTCCAATTTTAATTCTTACAAGTTGAGTGTCAACCTGTTCTCTTTTGCCATTGAAATTAACCATCGCTTTATTCCCTCGCAAAGAAATAACCTTACCGGGGATAATTAAACACATATTAATTTTATTATATCATAATCCCAACCAGAAAAACAAAAAGCCCCTCTTGAACGACTTTTAAAATTATCCCAATAAATTTTCAAAACATTACAAATGTTTATCAGCCAAAGTGGCAGCAGCATAAGCTTCTGGCTTGATTTTGACAAAAAATCCACTTCCTTTTACCATCCCAACGATTTCTTTAATCATTTCCCTGGTCGGACCATTTTGGCCAATGTCAACGTGAATTTCTAGTTCATTAGTAAAAATAATTTCTTGATTTGAACCATTCTTGGATTCTTTCTCTAATGATTTAAAAATTTCGTTAATTGACTGGCCCATATCAACTCTCATATTGTGAATTTCTAATTCTTTTTCCAATAAGGCGCCAGCTAAAGCCAGGGATATGACTGCTTCCTGATAAATTCTGTTTCTTAAATCTAATTTTCTTGCATCATAAATTCGCAACCAAAAATATCTCCCACCTTTTCCTATCCTGTGGACTGCTACCACGCAGACAAATTCTAATCCTTTTTCCTTTATCTCAGAATCAGTTCCGACTACTATCTTATATTTTGCTTCGGGATTTTCTCTCTTATATTCAATTAATTCTTCAATAACCCGACTCAAATCCATCATACCCTTACTAGGACTATGAAAAATTCCCTCCTTTATCAGGTTTTTTATCTCGTCTAAACTCATATAAATTTTTATGGATTTGTCTGTTGGTTTTGTTCTGTTGGTTTTTGTTCAATAGGAACTTGTTCTGGTTGTTTTGGTGGTCCTAATTCTGACGAACCCAGAGCTGGAAGACCAGCTTTTAAGTTAGCTAAAATTTGTTTAATTTGCTCATTATCAGGATTCAGCTGTGCAATTCTGGTAAACTGGTCAATGGCTGATTCTTTATCGCCTTCTCGGTCATAAAGTAATCCTAAGAAATATCGGGCATTGGAATAATTATCATCTATAACTATAGCCCTTATAAATTCGCCTTTAGCTTGGGGGTATTTCTGGGCTTTATAATAAAGCACGCCGAGCTCAAAAGCCACCCCAGCATCTCGAGGAAGAAGTTGTCTTTCAATTTCCATTTTAGCGATAGCTTCTTTAAGTTTACCCTGAGCATCATAAATTCTAGCACTTTCAAAAAGAGCGGGGGCATAATCGGGTTTAACATCAATTGCCTGATTAAACTTTGCTAAGGCAGATTCTAAGTAGCTATTTATTTGTTGTTGGGTAGCTTTATCTTTCTTGCCTTGATTAACTAAAGCAATTGCCCTGGTCTCTAAAACCCTTCCCCACTCTGTATGGGCAAATGGATTTAAGGGTTCAAGTTTTATGGCTTGTTCATAAGAAGATTCAGCCCAGTCATCCGCCCCATTAATAAAACCGATTAATTGTCTATAAATCTGGCCTCTCAGCAACCAATTACCAACATCCTTGGGAGATAGAGTAGTAGCTCTTACAGCTGAATTAATCGCATTAATCGCATCAACCTGAATAAGATTTAAACGTTGTTGCTGATCTAGATTTGTTAATTGGGCATCCCGCCTCAGTTTAAGAATAAAAAGTTGGGAAAGAGCCTGATAAGTCCTGTCTTCATAGGGATTAATAACCGTGGCTTTTATCATCTTGCTAATACCATTATCTAAATCTCCTTTCACTTGAACTAAATTTAAACCACTTTTATAAATGATCTCGGCAACAAACCTTGTTCCCTCGATATAAATAAAACCGACCATTACCACGATAACAATCACGAAAGAAAAACTCGCCAAAAGGAGAATGCCCGGAGATTTTCTCAGATTATAAATTTTTTCTTTAAATACAGAACTCTCGGCCAGATAAATACTGAATAGCAGCCAAAAGACAAACATCAAAGTAATATTTTGAGGATAAACAAAAATCCCAACCGCCATTCCCAACCAACCCCCAAATAATCCTATCTCTAAAAATTGTTTTAGGATATTATCTCCTTCTCCTACGGTCCTTACTAAGTTTTTTACTGCCTTAAAAATAAATAAAAGCAATATTAAGAGAAAAGAGATTAAGCCGATAATTCCCAAATCGGAAGCCACGGTATAAATTTCCGAAGCTGGGTTAGTGAACCTCACGTTCCAGAAAGCGGTCTGATTAATCACCTGGGATTTATACTGGGTGTAATTAATTACAAAACTCTCCGGCCCAGTGCCCAATATCGGTCTTTCTTTTAAAACTTTCTGGACTACCTCCAAACTACCCCTATGAGTCAGTCCCACTTCTACGGGCAAATTTGGTCTGAAAGGTAGAACTGGCCTGAAAAACATAAAAATAAGAGCAATGGCTAAAATACTTATTGGCCAGGCTAACCAACCAATGCTTTCTTCAAGTTTAACTATCCTCATTAATCCAAATATCAAGATTATGGCTATACCTACCATTAATACCAACCACAAAACCCAAAAATTCACAATAATCAAAATCACCAAATTAAGCAATCCTAAAAGAACTAAAAATATTTTTATATTAGCTCTTTTTATAACAAAAAGTAAAGCAGTTACCAGAGTTAAAATCGTCGCCGAAAAAATCCCCAAAGCTGTTACTGTTCCAACACTATTGAAAGAAACCGCTTTAGTAAAGTCCCAGGAAAAAATAAAACCACCCAAGAGCTGAATTAAGGCAAAAACCGTAGTCACGGCCGAGGAAATCAGAAAGACAAACAAAAGTCCAAAAGTATCCTTTAATCCCCTAAAATTATTAACAATTAAAATATACAAAGCTATAAAACACAGAATATTCACCAAAGCACTACTTAAATGATTAGACCATCCAACCAAACTACCATACGACCTTAAAGAAAAAATAGTGGCTAAAATATAAACAACCAAGAAAATACCAAGGAAAATATTTAGGATATTGCTTTTCCAATTAAGTTCTCCTTGATTTAAAATCTTTATCAACCAAAGGATAAAGGTAATCACCACCAAAAAAACCAATAAAACCTGTTTATTGAACTCAACACTATTAATGGTTATGGGCAAAAACCAAATAGGAAGTAAAAATACCAAAATATAAACAAGCTTCTGGATAACTTTTTCTAAGGTAACGCTTCCCTTGGAAAATGCCAGGCTTGAAAAAAATGTTTTTAAGTTTGCCATATTTTTAAATTTATTAATTATTATTTTCTATTATGGTATAATAATAACATAAAATTTAAAGTCAATACAAATTGTGCAACAGAATTTAAATTATAGCATAAATGGAAAAAAAATACTATACAATTAAACAAGCAGCCAAAATTTTGGGAGTTACTCCCCTCACCCTCAGAAACTGGGACAGAAACGGTAAACTCAGGGCTTATCGCCACCCGATTAACAATTATCGGATTTATAAACCACAACAACTTGAATTGTTCCTGCGAAAGATGGAAATTAGCCGAGAAAGTAAAAAAAGAAAAAAAATAGATATTTATTATATTTGAAACCTAAAACCCCTCCGATGTATCGGAGGGGTTTTTCTTACCAGTAAACTTTTTTGAAACGTATCGCTTTAATAACAAATAAATATTTGGTCTTGAAATAAAACCTAATTAGTGCTTTGTAGAATTTGCTTCCGCCTTTACTAGCAAGAATTTCTGAAAGCTGATCTTCTCGTAATCGACAATAAATAAAGAATGTCACAAAAAGACTGATAATCGTTAGGGGAATTAAAGGTATTGCATTGCGACCAGTTTTTACATAACCAGCTCCGAGAACTTGACCCGGTTTATAGATAATGACTGAGGCCTGATCAGAAATTTGAGAAATATTATCGGCAACAGCGTAAGATGCATTAATCAGGGTGGTTGATCCGGCGCCGAAATTATCAGCCGAAACAATCTTAGCTTTAAACTTGATGGTTTTGCTTTCGCCTTTGTTCAGGGTTCCCAAAAGCAATCCAGAACCGATTATGTCTCCGCCCCAATAAACATTATTAATGGTTGTACTCCCGCCAATAATGGAAATATTATTGGGTAAAGTGTCCCAGACTTTTACATTGCTTAAATCTGTGTTACCGGTATTAATAACTTGAATTGAAAATTCTAATTCTTCGCTGGGGCTGGCAAAAAATGAATCTAACCATTCGCTTTGATTTCTGCTAAGATTGCGGCCCAATTTACTGAGAGATAAACCATAATTTTGGGTTTGGTTCTTGTTTACTGTAACTTGAGCGGAATCACTGATTTGACCGCAAGTAGTATCTCCCCAGGCATAAGCATAATTGGTCAGAGTAGTAGAATCGGAACCAAATTCGCTAGCCGAAGATAATTTGGTCTTAAATCTTATTTCCTTTGAATTCCCAACATAAAGATTACCCAAAGAAATACCATTGGTATAGATTATGCCATCTTCTTTATACGCACCATCGACGGTTGTACTACCGGAAACATAATTTAATCTTGTTGGTAACTCATCTCTTACCTTGGAATTATTGGCTGTTTCATTACCAACAGAGGTTATTTTAATCAATATTTCGATTTCATCACCGGGATTGGCAAAAACTGTATCCGTCCAATAGCTTGAATTCTGGGTAATATTTCTAACCTGTTTATTAATCTGAAGAGATGGCGAACAACCGCTATCTTTTTTAACGTCCACAGTGGCAGTGTCAGAAACTGTAGCTATGGCCGGAGCATTAGTATAACCATAATTAGTCAAAGTGGTAACGCCGATATTAAACAGAGTGTCTCCGGCCACCTTGGCTCTAAATTTAATAACCTTATCCTGCTGCGGAGATATACTGGCAATAGAAATTCCGCCAGAAACTATCCCGTCGCCGTAGGCAGAGCCATCTAATGTAGTACTGCCGTTAATATAGGTTAAACGATTAGGCAAGCTGTCCCAGACCCTGACATTAGAAATAGCGCTACTCCCAGTCGCTCGAATTGTCAAAGAAAATTCAACTTCATCTCCAGGAATAACGGTAATCGAATTGGTAAAATTAGAACCGCCCGAAGTATTTCTGACTGATTTATCAATGCTTAAACCCGTACTGCTGCTCACATAAGTCGAAACATAATTACTGTATTGAACATTTGTTTCAGCGCTATCTATAGCAGTCCTGTTTCTTATTTCTATACTGCCGGCTGGAACAGAATTACTAATTTTTGCCTTGATGATTATCTGTCCGGATTGACCAGGGCTTAAATTGCCGATATTCCAAGTGTCTGTTCCCGAGCTTGG
>Ga0172364_10000707_pt1 | contig 24459 bp, 4 predicted proteins | sample LakKivSesite10cm_FD_114545 | JGI IMG/M metagenome (GOLD analysis project Ga0172364, IMG submission 114545) | Sediment microbial communities from Lake Kivu, Rwanda - Sediment site 10cm | ecosystem: Environmental > Aquatic > Freshwater > Lake > Sediment | place: Rwanda: Western Province, Lake Kivu... | reverse complement strand
GTTCTGCTTTTTTAATAGCTTTCTCAGCTTCTACATTATTTTGTTTAAACCCAAGAGCTTCATATACAGCATTAGCTAATTCAGGATTAGATTCAAATATTTCTGATACTCCTGGTTTTATAGGAACAACTACTTGTTCAGTATCAATAGAGTCTACCGCATCAAAGAAAGTTGCATTAGCAGATACTTGAAGGACAGGTTTTCCCTCAAAGATTGTTTTTTTATAATTAAAAGGAAACTCAAAACCAGTATAACCTAAGTGCTGTTGAGCTGCTTCTCTTTGACGAAGATTTTCTTGGTTAAACTTTTCTATATTTTGAGCTGACAAGATATTATTGTCATCAGTTATTCCCTTCTCTCTGAGGGTACGTAAGCTGTTTAGTTCTAAACTACAATTCATATTATTGACATTCTACAGGACGTGTTCCTGGTAACGATTTAAAGTTTAATTTTGGATGATAAGTAAATAGTTTTTCTCTTGTTCTTGATACTCCAGTATACAAGAATTGTGCTGTGTGTAAATAGTCTTTTACTGCAGGAGCATCGTAAATATTTTGCATGTGTACAAAAGGATTCTTAACAGCGGATCCTTGGATTTTATAATTGTTTACAATGTATCCAAAACTCCAGTAAGGAAACTGAGAACTAAATATATACAACTCTCTTCTAGTTACTCCTTTTCCGAAAAAGTCAACTTTATATATTTCTGGATTTTCATTAAACTGTTGAAAACTCTCAGATATAACACTTCTTACAGATTGATCTACAACAAATAATGTTACTTCAATAGGATTACCTTCTCCTTTATCAGGATGATAAACATTAGCTGTTAAATTAAAACCAGGTACTACTACAGAAATCTCTCTGCTAGTTTTGCTACTTCTATAAGTATACTTTTTTTCTGAAGATTCTAACTTTGTTATAAATGCTTTTGTATCTTTAAGAAGAGGTAGTGAAGTAAGAGTTCCAGCTTCTACAAAAGAAGCTTCAATATTAGGAGTTGTTAAAATAATTACTTCTCCTTCTACCAAAGATTTTTCTGCTTTTTCTCCAAACAAAGACTTCCTAATAAGATTATTCATCTTAACAGTCCAAGGATGATTTTCTGCATTGAAGTTAATCATTTGGGTATACTCAGGATCTTGTTTTTCTTTTATGTTAGTTTTATAGTACTTTACAAATGTATCTATAAATTCACCTTCAACAGTAGTGTGTTCATATTCATCTGAGTAAAATGTTGTATTTTTAAAAACTTCTAAGATACGAAGAAGTGTTTCATTTTTAACTTTAGAGTCTTTAGAGTCTACGGCACCAATGATTTGATTTCTGATACCCATAGATAAGTCAGCAATACCTTTGTTGTCAGTTCTTCGTATTTTAAGCAATTCAAAGTAATTACCTTTATCTTTTAAGTTTTGAAGAATTGAACTAACTGCTCCTTTGGGAGTATCTACCATAGGAGTTTGTGCTATATCTCCTGTAAGAAGAACTTTAGGATATACTCCGTTAAGTTCGTAGTAAAGGTCAGTAAACTTTTGTAAAAGAGTTCCTAGATCTGGTTCTATATAAACAGTCTTTTCTACGCTTTTAGCTTTTCCGCTTTCATCCTCTACCCATATATTTATATCAGCTTTTTCTAATTCGTAGTGCCCGCCCAACATTGAAGCCTCATCTATTAGAAATATAGGTTTGTCTTTTGCATTAAAAAAACTAGGAGCTTTAGCTGCAGTTTTTTCGTCGTCACTAGTAAAGTAAGTTCTAATTTCTTCTAAAGTAAGACTATAAAATTCATTATCTTTTCTTGGTACAGGTTGCATACCAAATAAAGACTGTACAGTTTGTGCTTGAACTTCCGGAAAGTTTCTGCTTAATACTCCTGTTGCTTGGTGAGTGGGAGCTGCAATTGCAGGATTTCTATCTTTGAGAAGAATTTCACTTATATAAGTTTTTCCAGAACCTCCAGGACCTGATAAAAAGAAAGTATGATTATAGAAGTTTTCTTCTTCATCAGCAGTCATAGGTATATCCCTATCTAGCCAACTTTGTATTACTTCATAAGCAGTTACTTGTTCATCTTGAAGAGTCTTGGAAGAGTTATCATTTACAGGGTTTTCTTTTTTTCCTGCAGTTAGTTGATCCTCAATGGTAAGTTGTTTTGGAAGATTAACTCTTTTGTAAAATTCAATAATAGCTCTGTTTAAGTTTTTGTAATCTTCATCAGACTGTTCTTCACTTTGTTTTAAGTCTGTTTTAACAGGAATACCATTTTGCAAATAAACAGTATAAGTAGATCCACGATAAGGTATTTGCTTTTCTTCATAAACAGGATTTTCTAAAGGCTCAGCTTTAATAGTATTTGGGTTTTGTTTAAGAAGTTTAGGATTATTAACTACATCTAAGAATGTAATAGAAGATTTATCAAAGTAAGGAGAGTTAATTAGACGATCTCTTAAAGCCTTATACTTAGGTTCATTAAAATTGTTAACAAAGTCATCAATTTTTCCTGTTAAGGCTTCTATGTCTATCCCTATGCTTTCTAATAATTTACCAAACAAACTATCACTTATAGGTACTTCAGGTCCTATATCTTCCATAGAGATGCCTAAGTTATCATCTTGGGCATTAGTATTGTAATCAGCTTCCGCTAATTTAATAGCATCTTCTAAAGTAACTGCATCTAAACTAAAAGGAAGGTTAACGTGGTCAACTTCAAAAGTGCCAGCCATTTCAGTAAAAGTATATCCTAAGTTTTCTAATCTAATCTTTCTTTTGTTTAGAGGAGTATCATTAGCTAGGATTGTTTGAGGTTGAGCACTTACAGGAGCTTGGGTAGATGGTTGAGGAGATGCTGTAAATCTTTTACCTTTATTATTATTAGGAGCAGCAACTCTAAATGTAAAGTTCATTCTCCAATTATCTAAAGTTAATCCTCCTTTAAAATATTGATTTACGTTAGAGTTAGATAAATTAAGAGTGCCTAAGTTTGTTGTACCTGTTACATTCTTTACAGTATGAGATATTAACCTAGATTTACCCCCAAAAGAAACCACATCCCCACTTTTTAAATTTAAAGGAGTTTCTTCTTTAGTAGGAGTTCCTGAAATAAAATTGTCTGGAGTGTTTGCATAATGAAAATCTGCATCTGCACCTATTGACACTGAAATAATATCTCTATTCATATTTCTGTAATCTTCTGATACATCTACATGCCATCCTAAAGTCCTACCTATAGGATAAAGGTTTATAAGTACTGTGTCGTAATCGGACATATCTTGTCCGGTAATTTTTTCTAAGATAGCAATAATGTTGCTTGGAATTGAAGTAATAGGACTACCATCTAAATTAGACATATAGTAATGATATGCCCATCTTCCTGTTCCATCATTTCCTTTTACTCTTTTCTTATGGCTTATAATTTCCACGTTGTAGTTATCTTGACGTTTATAATCTTTTCCATCTTTTCCAACTACTATTTCTGGACTCCATTCCATTTGACCGGCAGAAGCCATTACATATTGAGGAAAGGGATTGTACCCATGCTTTTCTAAAACACTCCTACCAAATTCAAAAAATTCTTTTTGCTCTTGTTCAGTAAGAGCATTTTTATAAACATCTAAACCTTCTTGTATAGTTTGTTTAGGTACAACAGGTGGAGCACTTACAGGAACTTGGGTACCTCTTAATTGTTCTACTACTTCAGCAAGAGTGTCTGCATGAGAATGATAACCACCTATTACTCTAGTTCCATCAATGTTTGTAACATCCATAGGTTTGTAATATAACAAAGTCTGATTATCAAGTTTTCCTTCATTAATCTGTTTTAATATCCACTCTCTTCTTTTAGGTTCAATATTTTGATGTTTTACACCTAATAACCAATCTCTATATGCTTGATCAGCTTCATCAATAGTATTAAATCTAGTAATATTATCAGCTTTAGCTTTTACAAGATTACCATCTTTATCTCTGCGTTGAGAACCAATAAAAGGATTTCCAAAATGCTCTGTAGTATTTTGTATTCTTGTGACAACTATTCCTTCTTTAGTATATGGTTGTGTAGCAGCTGCTAAATCAGCCCATCTTGAAAGGTCTTTAACTGTAGGTTTAACAACACTTACAGGAGCTTGGGTAGATGCTTTAAATGTATTAGCATATACATCTCTAATAGCTTGCCTGCCTATTTCAGTTTCATTTGTACTACTTCCAATACCTGCATAGTTTTTAGTCAATACAGGAATATCAGTTTTTACAAAATCATTTGCTGTAGAATCCCATTTATACCAACCAGTATCATAACCGTAATTAGAATCTTGATTAAATACATAAACAGGTTTACCAAGTAATATACCGCTAGCTACAGCATATCCAGTACCTCCTTCAACTATTGGGTGATTAGTTTTATTTACATAACCTTTTCTACCTTTAGTTCCCGGAGCAACAATTTCAGAAACTGCAAAGATACCATCAGCTTTTGCTGCCTGCATCATATCTCTTCTAACAAGTTTTCCAGCATAAGTATCAGCTGCTACATTACCTCTACCAAGCCAAGTTCTTGCAGATTGATACCTTTCTTCAAGCTTGTCTTTTGTAGTCTCATCTAATGCATTATAAGAATCTGTTGTATATACTATATGTTTTGTTACTCCAACACCTTTACCGTCTTGTTCCCAATAAGTGTCATACTTTTTAGCACCTCCGTGATAATTAGTAAATTCTGCTGGATTGTTTATAGCGCTTACACCAGAAGTATCATCAGGATCTTGTTCTGATTTAGGTAAAGAAGTTATATCATAGACATAAAGTTTTCCTTTGCCTAAGAACCAATTTTTACTATAGTCAAAAACAAAATTATCTACAGAAGCAATATCTTCCGAATTAAGGATAGCATCTTGTCCACCGGCCTCATTAATATCTAAAAGACCTCTGTTAGTAATTATAAAAGGAGTACCTCCTATTGTAATGTAGGCAGATTGTCCAACAGGTAATCCGATTTGCTTTCCTTGTCTTTCAGTTCTAAGAATGGTTGTTTTTGTTCCGGCTACAATTTTAGAAGCTTTGTCATCTTGTATTTCAATGTCAATAGTTTCTAATTCTTTTGTTGTAGAGTTAACATAAGCTCTTACATTCTTATATAAAAGATCTAAGTCAGATTCGTTATAAGTTTTTCCACCAAAAATATAGGTACATGCCATTAGTCGCAGCGTTTTTCTATTAATTGCAAATATACTGAATTATCTTCCAAAGCGGTTAAAGCATTTATAAAGTATTGCATACCTTTCTTTAATTCTACTTCGGGTTTAATAGTTACAAGGTTTAAATGTTCTTTGTTATAAATATTAAAGCTTCTCTGAGTTTCGCTAATACGCTCTCCTTTAGTATAACTATAGTTATATTGGAAGAACTTAGCTGCAAACACTTCCATGTCTCCTTCAATATCACCTTCTAAGAATTCATTTATAGCGTTAGTTGCTTTTCTTTGGAAAGTCATAGAAGGAATAATAGGTGCAGTGTTTCCTTCAAAGTATTGGAAACCGGTTGAAACATACATTATATTTAAGAAGTCGGTAAAAAATTCTCTTACAGATGCAGCAAACTCTTGATTCTCGTGAGTAAATTGGGTAAGCTTAACAAGGTCTGCTTTAAATTCATCTTTCTGCATAGAGGTCAATCTAGTTCCTGCTGTGAAAATATAACTAAAGAACAAAGACTCTGGACGGAAATGAGTTTTAAGATATTTAATTACCGGATACTCTTTAGTTAAGTCTACTTTAAGTTTCTTACCATCTTTAATAATGTTCCTAAACAAAGTAGCTAGGTTGTTATCTGCGTAGTTAACAGATAAAGGAGATATATTTAAAGTGCCTAGTTGGTAAGCTTTAAAGAGTTGGTCTCCATTGTCTAAACGATAATAGTTATGTAAGATAAATTGAACTAAACTATCCATCATTTTATTTCCTACTTTCTTAAAGTCAAACGTACCGTCTTTTTCTACAGAGCTTTCAATCCTACTCATTAATTTAGTTAAAGCATTAAGCACTTCAGGATTGCTCAATAAATCATTAGTTGCTAATTGTAAGTCTAAAGAGAAGTTTACAAGTCCTTCAAACGCACTAATAGTAGTTTCTGAGAAAGTGTCTAGTCCAGAGAACTCATCTTTAAGTTTTTCTTTTTTTCCTTTGTTTACAGCTATCTGCATTACGTTTGTTTCTTTGGTAGTATCAGGAGAATACAGTTGGTCAAAGTTTACAAAGTTGCTAGATTTCTTTTCAAGAGCAATATACTGAGCTAAATAAATTAACTGGTTTAAAAGAGTAGGAACATCAAGCTGTTCATTTAATACAGAGAACTCAAAAGGAGAATATGTTAAAGGCTGTAATTGGTTTCTTATATCCATAAGAATCGCAGGAAATTCTACTTCCCACCTATTCTTTCCTCCTTTAGGATTAATATGTGTAATACGAGCTTCTCCTGTTTTTAAAAGTAAAGCTTTTTTATCAGGATTCTGTTCGATAGAAGCCTGTAAACCTCTAAACATTACTTCAGTAGATTGCTGAGCCCAAACTTTATCTTTAAAGTTCTGAACTTGTCTTCCTAATTGTAATGCATTAAATGGATTAGGTTCTTTAAGAATTGCATCAAGAGATGCTTTGTCTCTAAAAGTATATGCTTTAACAGCATGATAGTATTGCTCTACAGAGTTAAACTTATAAGTCTTTGACCCAATAGCTGCCTGGAAAGGAAACTTAGTCGACATGTTAGACAAATCTTTGTACTCAGTATCAGAAGTAGACCAAACATTTATACTATCTAGTTTAGGATTAAACTGAGTTCCATAGTAAAGAATGTTTTCTACAGTACTCCACACATCTACTTCTCCATTACGCATATTCATCCAATCTTGAAATTGTGTATTTTGAAGTAAGTCTAAAAGGGTATACTGTCTTTCAGTAGATTTATCAACAGAAAGACCAAGAGCCTTAATAAAGATAGAATTATTTCTGGTTAGATTTTTAGTATATTGGTGAATACTTTGCTGTAAAGTAAATGCAATAGCATCTTCTACAGCTGTACCACGTTTTACAATATACATTTGGATTGGGCCTTTTTGTTTATCTACACCAAGTAAAGCAATCCATGCACCTTTAGCTCCGTCCACAAGACCATTAATGTATTGAGAGAAGATACGAGAGATAGGACGACCTTTAGTATCAAACAACATAGAAAGAGAGTTTCCATTATTTGTTTTTAACAGATAAGGACGCTCGTTAGTGTCGTTTAAATTCATTTGAGCCGTAGTTTGGTGAGTCTTATTCATCCTAGCAGCAATACCCAAAGTAGCTTTTCCAACCATAAAGGCTTTAAATACTTGATTGGAAACTACAGCTTTAATAAGATCTGTCCAAGACTTTTTCTCCCCACTAACATATTTAGTTTTATTATTAAAGTAATCAGGTAAGGATTCACCTCCTACTTTTCTTTGTAAGTCAGGGTTCTCATTAGGAAGAATAAGTTTATATAAAATATCTGGATTACCTAAACGAGTTGAAATAAGTTTTACAAAGGCATTAGATCTTCCCTTCTTAATACTTTTTAAGCGGTCAGTAGCTTCAATCAATATGCTCTTTATAGTGCTTATCTCAGCATATAGAGTTTTAAGTCTTTCAATTGGATCAGCCCCTTCTTTAAAGATTTGTTTAACTGCCTGTTCACTTTGTTGTTCAATTTCTTTTTGTTCTTCGACAGTTAGGTCTTCTCCTTCTTTAAGTTGTACATCCTGTGCAGCAAGACCACGTTCTAGATTTGCTAAATCTATTGCAAATTGTTTAGACAATGCATCAAAGACTTTTAAATCTTCTTCTTTAGTTATACGCTTACGTAAGTTTTTAATTTGGAAAACCAACTTACGTTTTTTACTGTTGTATTCTTTTGCAGTAACTTCAACTTCTTCACGAAGTTTGATTTCTTCTTCTACACCAATGTATTCGTAGTAGTTCCCTTCTTTATCAAAGGAAGGTTCAAACACAAACATTTTATCAATGTCAAAGTCAGAACCAGTCTTAACTATAATCTCTTGAGGAAGAATCATAAGACTACCCGCTGAAGGAGGTAAGAATTCAAACACGCGCATTCTTTCCATAGAGTTAATACCCTGGGTAGGAACACGGCAACCTACAAGAGTAAACTTGTCTCCATGTGCTTTCATAAACTCTTCGTCTTTTAATAAAGAGTTAAGCTTTGCTAAGTTTCCTACTTTTTGACCTTTCCAAACAATATTAAGCAAAGGACGGTATCTTGCAGAGAAAGCAATTTTTACATCACAATACTGATAGTCTTTAGAGTAGAAACGCATTCCTTTAGTACCTATAGCTTTAATTTGAGCTTGTGTAGGTTTAGTAAAGTTTGTGTGTCCTAAGTCTGCTCCTTGTACATAGTGAGTTCCTGAAAGTTTTTGTTTGATGATACGGTTATAAACGATACCCTCTAATACAGATGTAATAGCTCTTCTTTCTGTTGAACCATTATAGTTAAATACAAATTCTCCTTTCTTAGTAACAAAGAAACTAAATACGTCACTACTTACATCTTTGGCTTCCATCTCTCTTGTTAAGAAAGCTGCTAGGTCTTTTGTAGACACATCAGAGAAGTCATTCTTAGTAGCCCCTAATTCATTTTTAAGTTTATTCTTTTCAACAGCAATAAGCTCATTGATAAGTTTTCTGTACTCATTATAAAGCTTTTTAGTATTCTTGTCAAAGAACTTGCCTTTTTCTGCTTCATCTAAGAATAGAAGTCCTCTAAACTGAGTAGGGAATATAATAGACTGAATACCTTCATGAGGATCCAAAGGTACCTGTTCTTTGAAGAACTCTCCGTAAAGAGCATTTATAGGAAGAGGAGCTTGGTTTACATTTCCACTGTTATCAAATAAAGAATAGTATTCTCCATTTTGCATTTCAGCAGAACTTTTTACTCCGCTACCCATAATTAGATAATCTACATTGCTGCGATACATATTCTCAGCAATAGCATATAAGTCATTCTCTTCAATTACTATTTCACCAATACTGTTTACTGTAAGAACAATAGTCATTGAAGGAGTAGCAGGATAGATAGAGAACTTGTGATAACCAGCAGCAGGAAGTTTACTAACAATAGGTCCAGCATACTGAGGTTTCCAAGGCTCAAATACATAGTTTCTTTTTTCTTTTACTTGAGTCCTGTCACCTTTAGTTACCATCTCATAGCTTTGTTCTTCAATAAGTCTTACTATCTTACGAGCAATTTCTTGAGCTACTGCAGGATTGTTTAAAGATGCTTTGTACTTTTGGTACTCTTTGTAGATTTCAACTTCTTTAAAATAAGCTACTTCTTGTTCAGGAAGCCATTTACCTACAGCAGTTTTAGCAAAACGATAAAAGTCTAAAGTAGAAATACCTTGTGCGTCAGCTCTATCTCCTCCTTTATTTGTAGTACCGTAACCAGCTAAAACTTCTTTAGGTTGTTCTTCGATAAGATTTAAAGAACTTTTAAGCAACTCAATGTACTCTTCTTTGTTGTTAGAGTCTACTAACTCATCCTGTACAATTGTAGAGTTTACTTGGTTAGTATAAGGTTGTGCTTTTCCTGTAGATGCTTCTTGGAGCTTTCTACCTTTCAAAGGATCAGAGTTCATCTGATTTAAAAAGTCTGGAGAAGTATTCAAGTAATTACCAGTAGCTGAGTACTTAGCAAGACGTTTAAACACCTCTTCAGTATTTTTAAAGAAAGCAGGATCCCTATACAAGAATTTAAATTGTTGTATTCTATGAACAGTGTCGTAGTATGTATAAGCTAACAAAAGTTGATCAGTAGTAAACTGTTCAAACTTACCGTTACTTGGAAAGAGTTCACGATAAAACTCTGCTATATCATCTTCAGTAAGAGATAGTTCATCCTTGATGTAGGAATCTAGATTGCTAGCTTCTTTTTCAATGTAGCTAGATATTTGGTCAATAGCTTTAAGATCGTCTAGGGCTTCTTCAATAAAGTTAGCCTTATCTTCCATAGAACCTAAGCTGTCAATTTGGTCTTGAAAAGCTTCGCTAGTTAAAAATTCTTTTACTTCAGGACTAAAAATTTCCTCAAACAACCTAAACTTTTTACCATTAGTATCGTAGTTCTTGTAAGATAAGTTTTGTTGTGCAAGATTTCTTGCTTGATTAATAGCTAGCACTTCAGCAATAGCATGATCAATTAAAGGATACATGCTAGACTTCCAAGCATCAGAAGTAAAAGGAGTAATTGCGTTATGTGCAGATTTGTTTCTATTTTCTACATTTTGATCATAAATAACATCGAGTGTTTGATCAAAGTGTATAGTGTAAGCACTACCTTTATCAGCAAAGCGAATGTTTTCTTGTATACCTTTAAGCAAGAAACCATTAATATCAGTTAACAGCTTATCTACTGAAACAAGTTTAGTTGTTTTCTTACCTTCAAGTTTATTGTTGTCTTCGTACTCTGTTCCTCCAAAGTGAGACACCCTGATAATTGTTTCAGGAGCTGTCTTAGTAGAGTTCATAATACGTACCCCATCACTAGTGTATAGACGACTTAACCAAGCACTTCCAAAAGAGAAAGCATCAACAGCCGGATTTAAGTAACTTAACTCTGGATGAAGAACAAACATATCACCTAAGTTAGGGTAGTACTCTTCGTGAGTTTCAGAGACAGGTAAGTTTGTAATGTCTTTTCCTTTGTACTTTTCTTTTACTCTTAAGTGGGGTTCATTAAACCAACTAAAAACTTTACTGATATAATGAAACTGGTTCTTTTTAAATATGTAGTTACCTTCAGGGTTACTAGCTTCATCATTAAAGAACTCATCTTGGTTTTTAAGAGCTAACTCAACAAGATACTTTAATGTATTAGGAATCTTGCGAGAAGTGTCTAGTTGAGTTACCGGATCATTAACCATACCTACTTCTCCAGCAAGAGCAAGAAGGTTGTTTGAAAATTCTATAATAGAATCAACAAATTTAGTTTTATCTAAAAGCGTTGTAAAAGATTCAATAACATTAGGCTCTAAATACAATCCCATATTACCAGCCAACTCTAGAGCCGCTTGAACTTTGTCATCAATGTTCTTTATAGCTTTTACTGCTTCTTTTGCAGGAGCAAGTTTTGTAAGTTGGATAGCTTGTTTGGCATCTGTCTTCTTAGTAAATGCAGTTCCTTCTGTTTTGAAACGCATTGACCATTCTTTTAAGATTATCCTAGAAGCACGAGACTCTGCTTTAACAACCGCAGGGTTAATCTTAATAGTGGGATTTCCTGGATCTTCAGGGTTATCAATAACTTCTTTGTTAAGACGAACTTTCATCATCTCAACAATAGGCTCGGAGAAAGTGCTTATAAAAGCATTCTTTAAGTTTATTTCTCCTAAACCTATTCCAGGTTGGTTGTTCTTAGGCAAAGACTCTAAAAGATAATTAAACTCAGGCATTTCTTTTGCTAAGTTTTCTATCTTATAAAGAATGTGAGCATAGTCAGTAATACCTGCAAGAGTCTTGCTTAAAATTTTCCAGTTCTTAGTAAAGTTGTCAAGAACAGGTAAACCAAGTAGTTTACCTTTTTCTAGTTTACCTCCTTTCATCTTACCCATAGAAGCAACCAAAGCAATTACTTCAGGCTTTGCACGGCTAATAGAGGAGAACTCTTCTATGCTTCTGTCAAAAGCAAAATCTTTAGAAGCATCTTCACTGTTTTGAGTTTCATCTAAAACAAATTCGTATGTATCAGCAGAGTATTCTGTAAATACAGGAGATCTTTTACTATGCATAGATACTACTTTATTCCAATCATTAAGAATAGCTTCATATCTTTGAATCATAGGAGCATAAGAAGGTTTGTTATCTTTCTTTAATGCATCTAGATTGCTTTGTAAGATAGACTTTAATATAGAATATACTTTGGTGCTTGTAGCTTTATTTCTTTTGTTAGCTAAAGCTGTTGTTAAAGAAAAACGTCTTTTGGTTTCTTCAGCTATTTTATCAAAAACTTGATGAACAATAGTTGCATCTAAGTTAGATACTAATTCGTTTAAGTCACGATCTGAAAAAACTTCAGTAGCTCCTTGAGCAGTTTTTAAAGTTAAAGAGTTAGGTTTACCTGATAAAAGTTCTTTAAACATAAAGTTACTTTCACTAGGAGCATACTCATTTATATTTCCTGTGTAGAGCTTTTCAAACATCTGAGTAATGTTATACTCAGAGTTGTTAAACATTCTCTGTAAGAAGTTATAGATCTTATAGAAGATTTTCTCTACTGAATTTTTAGGTTGTTTTCCTTTGTAAGCAAGAGCATAACCTCTAAACCGTTCTGCTAAGTATTCCTCAGCTTCTAAGAAAGTTGCATTACCAAGCTTCTTTTTAACTTCGTTGTAAAGATTTATCTTTTGTTTTCTAGTCAAAAAGTATTGGCTAAATATGTGCCAACCTTCATGATATAAGTCAGCATAAGTACTACCTTGATAGAGAGTAACAGCTCCTTTTACAAATGAGGCATAAGCCTTACTGTTTACTAAGTTAAACATTCGGTTTAAAGAAACCAAAGGACTTAACTCTGAGTTCTGAAACCACTCAAGAGCTTCTTGTGCTTGTTTTTGACTTACATTCTGAGGAAGACCTCTTTCTCTCCAAAGACCAACAAAGTCATCTACGTCTCCCTCTGTGTCTTCATCTTCAGTAAATGGAAAGTTATCTTCTTGTGTAACTAAATCTTCTACAACATTGTTTACTGTGTTTTCTGCTTCAGTTAATTCTTCTACTTCAGGTTGAGTAGTTTCACCTCCGTTATATCCAAAGTCAAGTAGATTACTACCATCAACAAAAGGCTCATCTTCGCTAACCTGTTCTACGTAAACAACTTCTTTATCTGCTTTTTGTTCTTCAGGAGTTACTGGAGTTCCAAAGTAAAGTTTGCGGTTAATCCTAGCTCCATTAGGTATAGCAAAATTTGTATTCTTATTAATAAAAGTAGAGTAGTCAGTATTCTCAACAACTGAAAACTTACCATTTGTAACCTGATAAATAGTTAACGGAGTATAGTTATTATAGAAACCATGACTAAAGTTTAAATAAGAATTTCTAAGTCTTTCTTTAAGTTCTTTTTCGTTTAGAGTTGTGTCGTTATACTTAACAACAATCTTTCCATCTTGAATGCTAAAAGCTATTTTATTATTTTTATTGTAGGGATTAGTATAAACAAAAGCATTTATATAACGAAGTCTGTTTTCAGGCGATTCAAGTTCTGTAGGTAAGTTAACTCCATTAACTAAAGCCGTAATCATATCAACTTGGCTTTCAGTTAATTTAGGAAATCTAACTTGCATAAACTCCCCCTCATATTCCCCTAAGACGTAACCTTTAGGAAAATCAACAGCTGTTTCACTAATGTCAGTACCAACAATAACTAAAGGAGAAGTACCTGTAGGGACTAATGTAAATGGAAGAGTTCCTTTATCAAGCATCAAGGCTCCAGGAGAAACAACAACTTCAGATACATTATAAACTAAAGAAGGATTTTCTTTAATCTTTTTGCGGATATCTTCCATTTTAGCCAAAGCTGCTTGGATAGTAGCATCGCGTAAATCAACTTTAATTGCTTTATAATCTAAAGAACCAAAGAACTTATTAGTTTTTCTTACTCCAACAAGTGGTAGATTTCTATGAATAGGATATCCTCTTTGGTCAAGTCCTTTAGTATTGTATCGCAATAATTTTCCTTTTTCATCCACTACATAAAATGCAGGGGCTTTCAAGTCTTCATTAAATACAGAGATTCTATTAGAAGCCCAGCGAGCTAAAGTTCTTCTATAAAAAACTAATTTATTATATTCTGTAAATATAGCTTCAAGCTGAGCTAGTTTGTTTTCCTCTGATTCTTCTGAATCAATAACTGAAGAAATACGAGCTACACCGTCAGGACCAAGTAAAAGATTTAAGTATGTTTCCATAGAGCTTATTCTTGCTCCAGGAAAAGAATCCATTGCTTTAAAAATAGCATTGATTGCTTGGCTATAATCGTCTTCTACAACTTCGTTATCAAAGTCAAACTCGTCAGATGAAGTTATAAAACCAGATTGTGGAAATTGTCTTCTAGCGTCTTTCTCTACCCAATCAGTCATCATATCTTCTTCATCGGTAATTACTTCAGGATCCTCAATATTAGGATTAGTAGGAAGAACACGAGTATTTATTTTTCTAGCAGACTTAAGAGAACTAATTGGGAGTATAAACTTTTCTCCTTGGGTATTTACACCTTCTAAAGAAAACTCATCAGTCTTTTTAAACTGAGTTCCAGTTATAGTGCTTCCGTCATTTAAAGTAACTACATAAGTAGAGTTTGGATTTTCTGTAAGTTTTTGTGCTACAGAAAGTTGTTTCTTAGTAAAACCTTTAGATGTCTTAGGGCTCCCTTTAGGTTTTACTTGTTCTTGAGTAGGAGCTTCTACAGTTACAGGAGTTATAGGTATTACATTTGCAGGTTTTACTTCTAGTATTTCTGAGTCAGTAACTTTTGAAGGCATAAACAATTGCAGTAAATATTCTATTTGTCTTTCTGCATCTTGAGCTGCTTTTGTAAGATTCCTAACTTCAGTTTCTTTTTTATTTAACTCAGCCTCCGTAGCATCAGCAAAGTCTATTGACTTAGCTAACTCATTAACTTGTTCTTTAGAAGCGTAAACACCTTCTTCTAAGAAGCCTCTTTGTCCTGTTAAAACTTGAGCAATATACGCTAGCCTATTTTTAAGTCTTTCAATAAAATCCTTAGCCTTGTCAATAAGAGTATTTAAGTTACGAACTTTACTATCAAGATAAGATATTCTATTCCAAACATCTTCTGTTGTAGTTTGTCCGGTAGCTACTAAGTTTTTATAAACTTCTGACTTACTTTGAAGATCTTGTCTAATTCCTTCAAGACGCTTTAAGTTTTCTTCTACTTCACGAATTCTATCAGTAATAGACTGTACAGTGTTAAATACTGCTCTGAGCTCTGTTTGAAGTTGTGCTCTTCTTGCTTCAATGTTTTGAGCACGTTTAGTACCTTTTGGAGCACTGATTGTTTTTAAGGCTTTAATAGCCTCTTGTACTCCTTTTGTTTGTTCTTCTAAAACAGATTTAGCTTGTTCTAATAAGATGTCTAAGAATGCTAGTCTTTCTTTTTCTATGGACTCTTCAGATAAAAGTTTGTTAACAGCTTGTTCAATCTCTTCTAATCTTTCATAAAGTGTTCCTTCAATACTAGGAGCTTTCTTTTCTTGTGTAGTTGTTTCTTCTGTAGCAGTTGTTTCGGTAGCGCCACCTTCTTCAGCACTTTTAAATTTATTTTTTAAGTTATTAATAAAGTTTGCAGGAAGCCCTTTACCAAAGAAACGAGTTAATCCTCTACCAAGTGTACCGGCTGTATAATCTTTTTTAAATTGTTCTAAAAGAGCAGCAGATTCTTCAGGGGCCATTCCTTGGAATATTTCACCAAGTCTATCAAAAACATCTTGATCATTTTGAGCAGTGTCTAAAACAATCTGAGCAGCCTTACCTATAAACTCAGCTTTGATTCTGCTTCTTTCAGCAGCAGTTGTTTCTGCATCTCCTTTAACCTGAGAGATAGCAGTATTAAATTCGTTAAATAAATCTTCGAATACAGGTTTAGTTGTCTCTGTAACAGGTGCTTCGTCTTCTGGGGTTACAGGTACTTCAGGGAAAACTTCTTCAGGTTTAAGAGTTTCTCTTAACTGGACTACTCGGTTCCAGAATTTAGTTTTTAGTTCGTCTAGTTTTTTATCTTTTGCTTTTCCTTCAAGTCCTTTTACAAATTTATCAAAAAGATAATTATTAACGTACCCATCTTGTACAACTCTTAAGAGAGGTTTACCATTACTTACTAGTGGACGTTCCTTATGTTTAGCTGTTACATAATTTTTAGCTAAAGCCTCTACATACTCCGCTTCATCTGTAATATCGTTTAAAGGAGCAGTAGCTGCTACAAAGTGCATAGCTAAATACTGGGTTAATCCTTGGTAGGCTTTTTCATCAAAGTAATCTTTGTTTTCTCCTAAAAGAGAAATCTTATAGTCAAGTTGTTCAAAAGTTAATCCAGTGTTATTATTTAGTATAAATTGAAAGAAATTATTTTTTACTTGTTCTTTTGATGCCTTTAGTTCTTTAATGTGTAAACCAAGTTGTTTAGCATAAAGATGAGGATTCTTTTTAATTTCTTTTTCTTTACGAGCAATTTCAGCCTCTAGTACAGCAGGAGATAAATCTTCATGCTCCATTAAAAAGTTATAGTTTTCTTTTAAAGAGCTAGCAACAACTTGTTCCTTTTCTTGAATAGTCATATTTTCATAGATGTTAGCAACTTTCTCAACTTCTTTTATAGAGTTGTTGAGTCTTTCTAACTCATTAAAATATGCATCCTTCTCTTCTTCGGTTGGAGTGTATTGAAGTAATTTTTCCCTTTCTAAATGAGCAGCAAAATAAGCTGATTGCATTTCAGTGTCTTCAAGGAGATTACTAAGATTACGAATTGATCCCATCTTAGCAGGAAGAGATCTAAGTTGAGCACTATAATGATCTACCTTGGCAGCTCTTTCGATAAATTGTTCTGTAGTTATATTTCCTTTTTTAACTTGTTGGGCAAGAAAACTTTTAAAGTATTCAGGATTAGTAGCTACAGTAAAACGTGCATCAGCTATTTTTCTATTGTCAGCTCGTTTACTTCCTCCTCCCATAAAAGGAGCAGTAAGTAACATAGCAGCAGTAGACTCAATAGCAGTCTTCCATATATTTTCTGCAGAAAGCTCATTTTGAGGAACATACTCTACATTCTTATCCAAAGCTTGAGTATCTACCCAAGCATTTCCAAAAAGAGCAGCTTCTTCTTCAATAAAACCTTCTTGAAAAAGATCTGAAGTTATACCTAAAAACCTACGAGTACCTCTAGCGTCTAAAATCCTTCTAAGTGTCTTGTTAGTCATTCCAGGAAATAAACCCCTAATTGTTCCTTCTAAAGCAGCATCAGCTTCTGCAGAAACACTTGCTCTTCTTCCAAAACCAAGAAATCTAGCTCCTCTAGTAAAAAGTTGTGTAGTATTAGGAATAATAGATTCACTTAAAGCTTCTACGGAGCCTCTAAGTATAGCTACATTTCTTGCATCTAATCTATTTTTAAACTTACCATACTCTTCATAGTAATAAGTAGGATAAGTTGTCATAAATACAGAAGCAAAAGTATTTAGTCGAGGAGCCACTTGTGCACTTAAAAGTGCTTGTGCTTGTTTTGCAAATTTGGTACCTCTTGTTGCGTTTAAAGCTGCTGCACCTGTTCTTCCTAAAGTACCGGCTTCCATTACAGCACTAGGACCTCTAAAAGCAACATTAGCCATTTTACTAGCTCTAGATAATAATTCAGAGCCTCTAGCAGCTCCGTAACCTATACCACGTAGAGTAGCATTGCCTATTGCACCAAGTCCTCTAGTTAAAAGAATTGTTTCAGCAAATTGTGCAGCTACAGGTATACCGGTTTGAATCATACCACCAATAAAGTTGGTATTGATATTTCCATTTTTATCTCTCCAGTAAAATTCTCCAGAAGAAACAGGATTACCATCAGCATCAGTACCTATAGTAAAACCTGGTTGAAAATAACTTACATTTTTTTGCCATTTTCTAGCTGCTGATTCATCTCCATAACTTCCTCCAATAAAAGCTGCTAAATCAATAAAGGAGTTAGCAATTTTTTGACCAGCAACCATAAAGTCTTGTCCTCTTTTATAAGCAGCAATTCCAAACAAGGGGTTAAAGCCACTAATTTGATCTGCAAAACTAGTGGGAGTATTATAAATTAATTCTTCTGCTCTTTTTTGTTGGATCTTTCTATCCCACTCAGGAAAATCTTTAGCTAGTCTTTTTTCTATATTTATATCTGCAAGGTAGTCTCCTTGTTCATCTAGTAAAGTAAGTTGTCTTACTAAACCATCTGCTTGTTCTTTTTCTTTAGCGGGATTTCCTTTTGTTTTTTCAATCTTCTGTATATACTCGTTTAGGTTGATAAGCTCAAGAGTTGCTTTTTCTCGTTCTTTGTTAACTATACCTCCAAGAGTTTTTTGTAAATACAGATCTGCTTCGTAACCAATTCTTTGTCCAGCTTCAGATTTTTGAAAATCAGGATCTTTTAGATAATCATCTAATTCTCCTTCTCCGTATAGACCACTGTCTATAACAGTTGAATAAAGTTGTGGAGCAAGAGTAGGATCTAGTTTTTTATTATTTAGTACAAGATTAGAAAGAGATACGTTAGGAAGCTTTTCTTTAATAAAAGCCATGTCTGCATAACCTTTAACTAAATTTGCTAAGTTCCTAGACTTTGGACTTTCTTTGTTTATCTCTAAAATGTCTATATACTCTTTATTTAAAGTATTAAAGTCTGCAGTTTTTAATCTTTCTGCAAGAGTACCTCGTAGTGAATTTAAACTAGCTTTTTTAACTGAAAAAAGAACAGCATCTCCAAAGTCAACTTCTCCTCCTTCTTTTCCTAGTATTTCATACTGAAGAGCTGCTAAGTCTTTATCTAATGCGTTATTAATTTGGTAATTAAGATCACTTTTTAATTTAAACTCATCATTCTTGCGTTTAACTACTTCATTCTTTTTTTGTTCGTAATACTTAAGTAAGTTAATTTCTTTTTCCGTAGCTTCCCCTCTTTTGGCTCTTGTGTACATTTGTTTTATTCCATCAATTGTACGTTGTTCTTTAGAGTCTATATCTTTAGGGGCATCTTTATAAACAGGTAACTCTCTTTTAAAGCTAGCTCTCATATTGGCTAGGCTTTTTTCTACTCGAGTAGGTTCTGGGCCCATAGTAGATCTAAGCAACTCAAGCCTATTATCTACAACAGGTTTTTTAGGGGCAGTAGTTGGGGATACTTCTTTCTCAAGTTGATTAACTACAGGAGTAGGTACGAGAGATTTAGGAACAGCCGATAAAAGTTTATCTGCTTTTTCAGCACTATTATCAATAGGTTTATCTACGGGCATTTTTTAGTTATTTGCTATTACAAAAATAAGTATTTATTCATCAAGTAGGGCGTCTATATCTTCAGTATTTATACCAGAAGATCCACCATCTTCAGATGCAGAAGAACTTCCACCCCCAGTAGCTTCATCTAAAAGGTTGTCTTCTTCTACAACTCTTCCAAAAATCTCATCAATGCTTCCACTAAAGTTTAAGTCTCCTAGACTAGTAGATGTTCTAAAACCATTCTCAAATACATCTTGAAGAATTTCTGGATCACCAACATCATCTCCTAATCTCCAAGCATAAGTTCCATCACTATTCTTTTTAACGTAAAGATTAGAAATACTAATAGTCTCAATCTCTATCCCGTAGTCATCTACTGCATTTTCTAATATAGCTATAAGTTGTCTTTCTTCTTCAGGTTTAAGACTTTCAGTATTTACTTTTACAAAATCTTTATTGTTAGTTAATCCACTAGTTATTTTACTAAAGAATTGTGAAGCTTGTTCTGATTTTTTTAATTCAGCTTTACTCATTAAGGATTTTCCTCTACTACCTTCTCCAGGTTCTAGTCCTCCTCCTGCTGCCCCACCTTTAGCTCTTTGTTCAGCTATTTTATAGGGAAGAGTTCTTTTTGCAATTTCTTCTGCAGCTGTTATTCTTAGCGAAGATTGGTAATCAGCAAGAGAGTACTTATCAGCTTCTACTTTTTTCTTCATTTCTTGGTAAGAGTAGAAATTAGATTGACCAGTTATAAAATCATTATAATGATCATTTACCCAAGCATTGTAAGCAGCTTCTTTTGTCTCTGGAGGATTAGATAAAGTATTTAAAAGAATTTGAGCTTGTAATTGAAGATCTTGCATCTCTTGTTGTTGTCTAGAATTAAGAACATCTTTGTATTGTTGGTATCCTTGAAGAAGAGCTTCTGTTTCTCTTAATTTTTTATAACGAGTGTTATAATAATAATCTACCATTTGTTCTTCAGGAACATCTTTAGTTTTATATAAAGCATCGAGTTTAATCTGCCCTACTACATTAGAGGGTAAGTTTTCTTCAAGGTACTCTCTTAATCTACGGTTAGTAAGTTCTTCAATTTCTATAGTAGTTAGATAACCGTTCTTTTTAATTACATCTGTTCTGATATCAGGTTTAACATTTTTAACAGCATCAGCAACAAACTTAGAAGGATCTGCATAAGGAGTATATTCTTTTCCTGTTGAAAGTTTACTTCCTACTTGACCGTCACTAAACCAGTCTTGGGCATCTTTCATATAATACCAATCATTTGATACACCTCTTTGGTTAGCTGGAAGAGATTCTAAATACTTTTGTCTTCTTCTTAGTTCTTCGCTTCCCTCTATTGCATTTAATATATAAGGATCACTTTCTAAAGGACGACCTATAGAAAGAATATTGCGAACATTAGCTATATGAGAAAAATCAGTTTTTCCAACACTTTGATTTACTGCTTTTAAAAACTTATCCATCTCTTTTGAGAAGTATTGTTTATCTACGTCTTTTACTAAACTAAAACCGTATTGATCTAACTCTCCAATATGTTCTTGGATTATAGCTACGTTTTGATCAAACATCTGTTGCTTTACTAAACCTACTTTGATAAGTTCTTCAGCAGGTAAAGGTTCTACGAAACCAGGATATTTTAAAAACTGGTGTCTATGTGATACTGGCATAAGTTAAAAGGTTATTTGGGTTTTGTAGTAGTACTGGGTGTTGTTTTTTTAGCTTGCTCTATAGCTTGGTTTCTATTAAGAAAAGAAGATTCCCAAGTAGGAGGAGCATAAGGATTAACTTTGATAGGATTCATAGGATCAGTACCTTCATAATAATAATTAGGGATCTGAGTCATATAAAGAGCTTTTAGAAATTCAGATTGTTTCTGACGAGCTACTTTATCAGTTAAGTTAAATATAGCATTCAATCTTTCTGTTTCAGCATTATCAGCAGCTACCTGCATATAATCATTATAAACTTGAGCAGCAGAAGTCACATCTCTGTAGTTTTCTAAATCTCTTGCTGCTGCATTATATTTATCAGCTTCAAAACGAGCTCCTGCATCAAAGTTTTGTTTTCTAGAAAAAGCTTGACTTTTTGCATTTAATGCCTGATTAAATAAACCAGCTCTTCTTGAGTTATCTAAAGATGGGTTTCCTGTAGTTTGTCTAGCTGTAGTAATAAGAGCATCATCAATAGACTTAAGCTCATCATCTATATTTAAAGTGGGAGGAGCAAGTTCAGTATGAGTATAATCAGGAGTATAATAAGTTGCAGGGTTTAAACCAGACAAGAAACCAAGAGCTTCTGGAGCTGCTTGGTACAAAGGAAATTTAGCAAGGGTACTAGGATGAATTTTAATAGATTCGCTAGGTTTATACTGATTACCTGGAGGAGTTTCAGGCTCATACTCTAAATCTCCATATACAGGTTCTCTTGTATATCTTCCAGCGTCATAATGTTCCCAACCAGAAAGTAAATCATCTCCTATAGCTTTTCTAAATGTTCCTTGGCTATAAGTATTTTCAATCCCTTGAGTTATTTGACGAAATCTGTTTTTGTAAAAATCATGACTTGCTAAATAAGTTTCAGGTATATCCCCAGTCGCTACTCCAATTTCTTTTAAAAATTGTTTTTTATTTTCAAGTTTTTGTTTAGGATCTGTAGAAGTTGCAAGATCTTCTGCTTCTTGTTCAGTTTTTCCTTCAGCTAAAGCTCTTTCATAGGTAGCTCTTTGTTCGTAGTCTTGAGGAGTCATACCTCCTGCAAAAGAACCTTCCCAACTTTTTTGAATTTTTTCTTTTCCTGTTTTAGAATCTTTAACTTTTTTATCTACTTCTTTAGAATATCCTTCTGTAGCTTTTTGTCCTACTATTCGATACTTGTTAGTCCCAAAACCACCACCACTTAAGTTAATAACTTCAGAAATTGCAAGGCGTTCTTTAAAAGAAGGTTTAAACTTTCCTGTTATAATAATTCCATTTGGAGTTTTTGGATCTCTTACAATTGTTCCGTCTTTAAGGCCTTTTTCAATAGCATCTTCTGCTAGTTTAAGTTTAGTTGCGTTTTGAGGATTAGCAGGATCAGTTGCCCAAGCATTAATATAAGCTTTTCCTTCTTCCCAATCTTGAGCAGTAGAAGTAGCTGTATTTTTAGAAGTAGTTTTAACTTCAAGAGCTGTGACTTTACGAAGACTTCCGTCTTTCATTTCTATGATGTCTCCAGCTTTTAAATTAGAATCGCCTTCTTTTTTAATTGTTGCTCCTGCAGGTACTTTATATTTCTTTCCAGTTTTAGGATCAGTGTATTCTTTTTTGCCTCCACCTACAGTTCCTCCTACTTCAAAGTATCCTTCTGGATTACTTTCTGCATCGTAAAAACCTCCGTCTTGGTAATTTGCAAAATAACCTTCTTGAGGAATATCGTCTGCACTTAAACTATAAATATTTCCATCTGGATCTATCATAGGTTTATAACCTTGTCTAATTTGTTCCATAATAATTTGTTCAAAAGTAGGACTATTAGGACTTGTTAGCAACATTCCAGTTTTAGGATTTCTAACATAACTACTATAAAGACCTTTGTCATTTACAGGTTGAGAATAGTCAAACTCTTCAGGACGACCTAAAGCATCCCAGTAACCTCTTACATTGTAAGAATTATCATCATTTTGAAGATTAAAAGGAAGAGTATTATAAAAAGCTTGAAAAAGGTTTTCTTGGTCTTCAGGTAAACTCCAAGATACTCTACCGGTTATTCCTCCTATTTGAAATTTAGGAGAACCTATTATATTATAAAATCCATTATTACCATAATCAGGTGAAGACACATTATTATAAAAAGTAGAAGTATTGTTTCCCATCATAGGAAATTGTCCACCATCTTGATAATATCCTCCATGAAATAGATGAGCAGGTCCTCCTATATATTCACCTCCATACTCAAAAGGATCAGTAAAGCTTAACTTCTCTCCTTTTTTTAAATCTAATCCAAACTTACCTACCATTTCATCTCCTTCTTCTTGTTCCATATTTTCAAAACCTGCCATTTCCATTTGGTTAGATTCTGCGTATTGATCTGTGCCGTCTGAATTTCCATTCATTATTTGCTGATCATTGAAAAGCTCATTAAGAATTGAAAGATTACGTTGGTACATTTTTTGGGCAGTGTTCCTGTCTATGTCAGAGGCAAAAGGGTTTTTAAGAATACTTTCCCATTTGTCAGTATCATACTTCTTAGCTATTTGAGCGTAAGTTTTTTTGCTGCCGATAGGTTTAAGATAATCTGAAAATACTCTTGACCCTTCAGGAAGGTTAGTATGTACTCCCCCTTGAGCGTGAGAAGGTCCCTGAACATGTTGAGTGGATAGATCAGGTAACTGTATAAATTCTCCGCCTTCTACTTCTACATCCGTTATATCGGGAGAAGTGCCTCTGCGGATATTAGCTCCTTTTTTTGCCATAATCATACTTTGATATTGTGTGCCTCCACTAGAGTCTGGTCCGTAGAGGTAGTTATAATCGTATATAGGTTTTTGTGTAAATACGTTTCTTAAACGTCTATTAAAGTTTTGTTGGTTTCTTATTGCATCTTGTTTTCTTAAAAAAGCATTTACCCCATAAAGACCTAGTTGAGTCGCATCAAGCACGTCATTCCATTTAACATTCTCAAAAGGGTTTCTAAGTTTCTGTTTAGGATTCTCTACACCCTCAGATACTTTACTTAGTTTTTGGGCTTCTTGTATAGATTGAGGAACACTAGTTTCTATTTCAGACAAAGATAAAACTTGGTCTTGTCCTAGCTGAGGTTGTATGTTTTGTTCCACATCAAACTGATCGGTTTGAACAGCAGGAATATTTCTTAATTGACTAGGAGGGGCAGCTAACCCACTATAAGCATCTTTATACCTTTGTTTTTCTTTTGGAGACATTTTTGCAAACCTCTCCATCTCTGCTCTTTCTTTTGGAGTAAATATCCGAATAGGACCTATAGGACCTTCTATTTTTGGTAATGCAAACTGAGGTCGATTTAAATCAAATCCTTGTAAACTAGAAACATCATTAGGAACTCCTGTAGTACTTGAAACAGTAGAAGTAGGTACCCCAGTTGTTCCTACACCAGTTATTGCAGCTGTTATTGCAGCAGTAATGGGAGCAGTAATGGGAGCAAGTCCTTCTTTTTTTATAATGTCAGGATCATCCCAATTCCAATCATTTTCATCTCCAAGCTGTAATTTCTTTTTTACAGGAGTTTTAAGTTTATCTTTTAAAGATTTTTTAGCCATAACTTTTAAAGTTAGGTTGAGTTAATAGAAGTTTAACTCTTTGTATTATTACAAAGATATATTAAAAATTGTAAAAGTCAAGTTAATTTTTAAGGTTAAGAT
>Ga0172364_10000705_pt1 | contig 24524 bp, 22 predicted proteins | sample LakKivSesite10cm_FD_114545 | JGI IMG/M metagenome (GOLD analysis project Ga0172364, IMG submission 114545) | Sediment microbial communities from Lake Kivu, Rwanda - Sediment site 10cm | ecosystem: Environmental > Aquatic > Freshwater > Lake > Sediment | place: Rwanda: Western Province, Lake... | reverse complement strand
GCTGACTCTTAATCAGCAGGTTCTGGGTTCGAGACCCAGGCGGCTCACGTTCAACCCCATCATCATTTGCTAACATTTTGCTAACAGACACCCTCGAGTTTTCGTTGTTAACTTCTTCAAAAATCTTGTCGAATCTTTCAGCTGCTGCCTCTTGAAGTCCCGGAAGTACATGGCTATATGTATCCAGCGTTATTCCTATATTTGCATGTCCTAGACGCTCTGATACTATCTTGGGATGTACTCCTGCCTTTAACATCAGAGTAGCATGAGTATGCCTTAAGTCATGAAGCCTAATATTCATTAACCCTGCTTGTCCTGCTATCCTATGAAAAGCTTTTGTTACCACATCTGGGTCTAGCGGCCTGCCATCAGGCCACGAAAAAACAAATTCCTCTTCAATTAGAGGATTGCCCATCTGCTTCCTCATAAGCTTCTGGTCCTCTCTATATTCAAGTAATAAAGCAGCCAACGATGGTGATAAGGATACAGCTCTCTTACTATGCAAAGACTTCGGCTCTTTTATGATGAACTCTTTGCGAATTCTATGTGCAGACTCGACTACATGTAGTTCAAGCCTAATCAAGTCAATGTATTTCCACCTTAAAGCAATGGCTTCACCTCTACGAAGTCCGGTATAGAGTAAGACTGCAAATAGAGGATAGTACATCGTGTTACTGGCAATATCTAAGAACCTTGACGCCTCGTCAGCATCAAGCACATTTATCTTTGCTCTCGCTACTCTTGGTGGTGTAATAAGCTTTGCGACATTACGAACAACCAATCCCATCTTTACCGCCTGATCCAGTGCCTTGCTCAAAATACGGTGGTGGTAGAGAACACTTCTGTTTGATAAGCCGCCTTTCCTATCAAAACGCCCTCTCGCCAGCTTCTCAGCGTAGTATGCCTGTATTTGCTGTGGTTCGAGTCTTGCCAATGCAATCGAACCAAGCCCTTGTTTCAGATGACGGTCTATTATCGAACGATAACTCACGTATGTCCGCTGGGTTGTGTTCATGACTACGAAGCTTTCACACCACTGGTCTAACCATTCACCCAAGGTAATTTTGTTTGGCTTAACATATGATCCTTGTTCAATTGAAAGCAGCACTTCACGCAATGCGCGCTCAGCATCCCTTTTAGTGCCTTTCACAGTTTGTGACTTCTGCCGACGCTTGCCTGTAACAGTATCCACAGGCAAATCATATACTATTGTCCAACTACCTTTGGCTCTTTGATAAATATGACCTTTCATTTGCTCTCCCTCACTTTATATCCTCTAATTCTAATTACTTATGAGACCGTCGCCACTTATCTATTTTGTCAATCCATATGATAATCAATTGAAAGACTACTCCAGCAGCAGCACCCACTACACAACTGTATAGCAGTATCAACCAATTGCCTTTAACTAGAGCGATTATAACTCCTACTATAGCTCCTACCCCAACACCATACCAGAGCGCCCGTGGAAATCCCCGTCTTATCCAGATAAGACTAAATATGTAAAACAATAACCGTACAAATAACAATCCACACCCCATCGTTTTCTCCTTACCCTGTCACACACTTTTCCATCATTTTGTCTAATGACGCTCTCGGTATCAGAATTCTTTTACCAAATCTGATTGACGGTAATTTTCCTTCTCTCACCAACTGATATGCGAAATTTCTTGATATACCGAGCATTTCAGCTGCTTCCGGTACTGTTATGCATAATCTCTTTTCAATATCCATGTTCAATTGTGTACCCACCCGCTTCAAGTACCTTTTCCATCTGTTCAATATTTTCAGCTTCAACAATTTGCCATCTCTTCCATTCCGATTCTCGCTTTTCCATATTGAGCGAGAATCCTCTGGAAAAACCATACATCCGACTTTTACCACTCCAAAGCAAGGCCAGGTGCAGGTCTAACCAGCCTTCCATTTTACGCAGGTATTTTGAAACATAAGCGGCGCAATTAACCTTTATTTTCTTAGGACTCTCCACATTAGCTCTGCCTTCTCGCCAATTACCATTGATAATCTTAATTGGCGCCAACCATCTTAAATTCGGAAAAAAGATATGCACGTGGGGATAACCAGTACCATGTTGAACTTCTACAACCCATAAATAGTGTAATCTTCTCCATCCTCTTCTTTTCCTATATTGATTTACCGCGTTGAGAAATCGCCGTGTATCTCTTCCGAAACTGGCCCATGCTTCCCTCTTTCCAATTCTCTTCGTATCATAAGTCAGCGTCTCCATCAATCCTGGTACCTTCTCATATTTACCGAGCCTTCTCCTGATTCTCCGCGATATGTATAATCTCCCATCTTTAAAATATCTGCTTTTGCAACTTGTTGGCATAATCTTCAAAACTGAATGACCATCTCTCTTATTCAAAATGATATTTATCCTACCAATACGTCTTTTATATACATCGAAATCCCACAATGTCCGTAAACACTGTACCCAATAAAGCTGACCGTTGACATTATTCATAATCAGACAAGGAAAGAAGGAGAGGCAGGCGAGTGGCTTCCGCCACCGCCCTCGCCAACATCGCTTCGCGATACTTTCCCTTTCATTTATCATCACCCCAGCAATAGGGTTCAATTCCATGCTCTTTAAGGAAAACCTTCAGCCATTGTTTCCTCTTTTGACTACTAAATTCTTTTACCTTAATTTCCCCGCTAATAATTTTTCTAAGGTCATCAATAAAACCTTTGGCTGTTATTTCCGTTTCCGAGACATCTTCACGTCCTACTATTTCCCCTTTCATTCTTATTAAGTTCAGATTCAGGGCAATAATATAAGCCTGTGTACTGTTCTTAACATCAAGCTTTTTAAACAGATGCTGCAAGTGGTTCTTAACAGACTGGTGCTGTATTTTTAATATCTGTGCAATCTCTTTGTTTTTGTAACCCTCAACTACCAGAGCCAATACTTCAAGCTCTCGATGAGAAATCCCCAGGCTTTCCCCCTCTTTCGCCCATTCATAGCTAGGATTTATATCTACTTTGTACTGAACGTCCATTATTATTAAGTACCACTATAAAGTACTATAGTACTCCTATCATCTAATTTTGTCAAGCCCTTTTCAATAAAATATTGCAAATTTTTTTCAATAGTAATAGACTATATTTAAATCTTCATAAATACATAGTTCTTACTTGATTCCTTTTTATTACTTTATATCAAAGTAAAGGTAAAATCTTTATGCTAATTGATTTAGATGTCCCAACTATAGTTAGTAGCTTCAAACATGACCTTTCAACCTTCACTTTTATACCTAAATCTGGTTTACGCGATATAAAAAAACAACTAGATATACTTGCTGGGCTTCGCGGTCACCCCAAACGTACAATTAAAACTGACGCAGCCCTATGGCTTTGGGATTATTTTGTTAGTAGAGCTCTGAATTCTATAACACCTAATACAAGGGGATATCATAAATTATCTGCATATTTCAAACACTACTCTCACTACGAACAAATTCTATTTGCAATTGATGAAAACCATCGAGACCATGTAATACACAGTATATGGGTGATGATGATTGGTTTTTATCTGTCTAGGCAATGTCATCCACTTTCACTTCTACGCTATCCTGCTATTCAGTTTGACCGAGCCAACTATATCAAAAAAATAAAAGAAGCTGAAAAACTCATGGCTAGCTATGAAGATGCTCTTTTGGTTCTCGTTTTTTTAACCCATGACCTTGGTTATCCAATCCAGAAGACTACTATTGCCAATGAGGTTATGTCAAAAATGACTTCTAATTTTGGTTTATTGCCGCAAACTAAATTTTCATATCAGTTCACTGTATTACACCAAACCGCTATTGACGAACTTCTAAATACACTATCTACGGTCATACTCTGGTTGCCAAATGGACAATACAGACTAGGTATCAACCCGGGTATACGCTTGGATTATTCTAAAACCCTTGAGCAATTCGACCATGGAATCATGAGTGCTTACCTAATACAGAGATACCTGGATTTTATTTGCGACACTATGTCATGGTACCGTCATATTCCTGACTATACTGAAAAAGACATTAAAATGGCAGTCTTAAGAGCATTAATTATTTCATGGCTTTCTGCCATTGCTGACCATACAAATAATAACAAATACTTTTATGATTTAGATGATATTACCGTTCTGTTAATTATTTCAGATGAGCTAGATGAATTTTCACGCTATTCTCATCATAGGACTCGAGACACATGGGTAACCGTAAATTGTAAAACAAGTATTAATTGCACAAGGCATTCTCTTGATTTTTCATACAAACATAAAAATAGGACTCGTGACGAGACCGTTTCTTTTTTCAGAGGTAAAGTACGTAGATTAATAGACTGCTTTGACCTCGACAAAGAATCAATTAGTAAGATTTCTATTAAATGCGTAAACTCTAGTTCCAAACCTGACAACAATGTCGGTTACTATTTCGAAAAAAGATTTAACACTGGTGATGGATTTGTTAAGAGGCTCCGTGGTAAACCAAATTATGATGTTAGAGGCTTCCTAAATGAATTTGTAAATCTGAATTAAAGTCTACGTGATTATACCTTGAATTAGAGTAAACTAGGGTGCCGACCCCGATTACGTTCAAGGCAACACACGGGACGGCGAGGTTCACTAACGGCTGTGATGAGGCCGACCTTGATTTACCGAGCACCCCAGTATATCTATTAGGCGCCACGAGGGCTTGCACATTAAACCTTCTTTCTTGGGGAGAAACCTAAAGTGGCTAAAAGGCATGCCCCAAATTCACTTGGTGTTCATGACTAGCTCCCGTGTTAACACGTGAATTATAGCACAATGGGCGCATTTCTGGAATAGTGCCGCACTCTTTAAGAATTTTTTTAAATTTTCTATGTTATTCCATTCTCACGCTTCTAACTCCAGTATTTGCTAACATTTTTGCTAACGAACTTTACACCACCATAAACAACAAGATGGAACTAAACAGCACTATGTGAAGCTAAATCTCCGACAAAACGGTATCAGAAATTACTTCTTCACACGTTTAGAGACAAACCTTTTGTATCTCTTAATCAGCCGGTTCTGGGTTCGAGTCCCAGGCGGCTCACCATTAAATATGGTATAATATATAAGCTCGGAGGACCCTAAATGAAAAAATATGTCTGTAAACCGTTTGATTGATTCAAAATCTCAGCTATGGCTAAATACAACTCTTGACACACTAATTAAAAAAGACACCCTTGATTAACATCTAAAATTATTCATATCCTGCCAGGTAAACAATTTATCACAGTCCAGTCTCAGAGACTACACGCATAAAGTAGGCTCATTCATAACCTTTTATCGGGAATGTAATATCACCAATCCCCGGCAAATTACTGTGGATATCGTTCGTCTCCATATTTTGGGCCTGCAGCAGCGTATGAAACCAGTCTCCGTTAGTGACTACTATCGTTTCACCAAGGTTTTCCTGAATTGGTTATTAAGAGAGGGCGTACTAAAAGAGAATCCCATAGCACGGATCCGGCCGCCCCGGGTGCCAAAGCAGATAATTCGGTGAAGAATCGTTTTTGATTTCGAGTCATTTTAGGCAATTTGAGATATTCAATCTCAATAGGAAGTCATTTGCAGTGGAATTTGATTGGCATATAATATATGTATAATATGTCATCTATATACACACATGGAGGAAAATCTATGAACAAAAGTCGTTTCGTGTTATCCCTGGCGATTCTAAACTTGTTGGGCTTTCTCGGTACTGTTGTCGTTAATGCGCTGGCCGTTATACTACCCATAAATAACATAACGACCGGTGAATTATCTGACTTGTATCCAAACTTGTTCGTGCCGTGGGGGCAGACCTTTGCAATCTGGGGGCTGATCTACGTATTGCTTGGAATCTTCGTCATATATCCATTAATACCCTCTTTTAGAAGAGACGCCCAGAAGGTTGACTTTGTACAGAGAATCGGGCCGCTATTTTTTATTTCCTGCCTCGCCAACATCGGCTGGATATTTGCCTGGCATTATAAAATCGTCACCCTATCCCTGGTCCTAATGCTGGTACTCTTCGGAAGCCTGCTAGCAATTTACCTTAGGCTGAATACTGGCAAATCAGAGGCGCCGAAGGCTGAAAAATATTTAGTGCACCTTCCTTTCAGTGTCTACCTCGGTTGGATTACCATAGCCACGATTGCCAATATCACCGCTCTGATGGTGAATATTAACTGGAACGCATGGGGTCTTAGTGAGCAGTTCTGGGCAGTAGCAGTGATTATCGTTGGTATTGCTATTGCATTATCCGTACTCTTTACCCGAAAAGACATCTTCTATTGCCTTGTGGTTGATTGGGCATTACTCGGGATACTGCTAAAACGACTTTCAGTTACAACGGTACCCGCTCAAAGCGTAGTAGTCGTTGCGATTGTCGGCCTGGCGCTTCTTAGCGGCGGAGTGATAGCTCAACTGATAAGAAAAAGGGTGTATTAACCATAGCAACACACGGTAAAATTTGTTAGAGCCGGAAGGCTTACAAGCAAGATTCTGCAATCTAATCCATAAGTGGTTTATATTTTTACTAAAGAAGGAAAATACTTGGAAGAAGATGTCTCATTGATGGGGAGCAGTGAATCAGACAACATCAATAATAACATCGCTAGTACACAAATAGTTCTGTATGAATGCCGGTTATATATCCATATATTTCATAGTCAACCTAACTTTTTGGGTACTGGGTTTCTTCCTTCTATTCCGTATAGCTTCTTGCATAGCTTCAGTCAATAGGAATACCCATAATCCAAGCGTTTCGATAATCATACCAGCGCGAAACGAGGAACATACTCTACCCAATTTGCTTGATTCGCTATCAGGACAGTTGTCTTCAGGAGATGAGGTGATTGTAGTAGATGACCATTCAGAAGACAGAACAAAAACCGTAGCAAAAAAGCATGCAGTTAGGGTGTTGGAATCGTTGCCAAAACCGGAAGGATGGCTTGGCAAAGCATGGGCTTGTTATCAAGGGGCCAGAATAGCCTCCAAAGACATCCTTGTTTTTCTCGATTCAGATACGGTACTGGAAAAGAACGGCCTCAAGAACATAATAGAAACCTATGTTGAGAAGGATGGCGTGCTTTCAATTCAGCCATATCACAAGATGCGCAACGTTTACGAGCAATTATCTGCTTTTTTTAATATAGTTATGATGGCTGGTATCGGCGCATTCACGGTTTTGGGTAGCCGCATCAAGCCGATAGGCATTTTTGGGCAAGTGGTGGTCATGAAAAGGCAACATTACCTCGATTCTGGAGGCCATGATAGGGTGAAAGGTGAGATTCTAGAGGATTTGGCTTTTGGATCAGAGCTCCAGAAGAAAGGGGTGGGAATCCATTGTCTGGGTGGGAAAAGTACTATTTCCTTCCGTATGTACCCAAATGGCATAAGAGAACTTATCAACGGATGGAGTAAGGGGTTTGCCATAGGAGCGGCGAAAACTCCGCTACCCTTGCTCATTCCGATTATTGCTTGGATATCAGGTAGTTTAGGCACCACCAGAGGCTTGATCGAAGTAATCGTTGCCACAAACAATATTCAAATAGTTATGTGGTGTAGCCTTCATATCTTGTACGCTGCTCAAATCTACTGGATTCTTGTACGAATTGGCAATTTCAAGTTCTATACTGCATTGTTTTACCCCATACCTATGGCATTCTTCGTTGTGGTTTTCACCTACTCATTTGTTCGTATCTTTCTAGTTAGGAATGTCAAATGGAAAGGCAGAGAGATAAATTTGAAACGTAAGGTGAATAAATAATGCTGCTTCATTTACCTGCACTGCCAACAATTCTTCTTGCTATTGCCAGCTGGATGATAATTCATATGGGCGTATCTTACTTGATGACACATATCTCACTTAGTCCATTTGATCCTGAGTTCTGGCTTTATAAACAAAGGAAATGGGAGAAAGACGGCAAGATTTATGTATGTAAGAATATTCAGATTGAAGAAGTGGAAGAAAAGGTTACCGGATGGCGCCGCCTTGTTCAAAAAGGGGTTCAAGAAGAAACACCTTAAGGGATTTGATAATGTTTATCTTGATGATTTCATCAGAGAAACATGCCGTGCTGAGCTTGCTCACTGGATAATGTTTTTATTAAGCGCGGTGTTCTTCATTTGGAATCCTTGGTGGGTCGGCATTGTTATGATAGTATACGCGATACTGGTAAACGTGCCCTGTATCATAATTCAACGTTACAACAGAATAAGATTGACAAGAATCTATTCTAAGCTAACGGCATTATCTGTTCAAAGTGTTTGCCGGCTCATATTACCTATTCTCTAGGGCGGAAAATGAGCTCATTTATTGTCTATGCAGATAGAATGATCGAAGAATCTAGAATCCATCCAGCCTAGAAAATTACCAATGGCAAAGCCATCTGAACCTGCAATACTTGGCGTTGTTTAATAGAAAGCAGCAGTAAGGTAGAAAGTGACCCAACAAAATAGCGATTTGTGACTCCTTAACCCCATACATGTGTTGGACGCCGCACATAATCTACTGAGACTACGGGCGTTATGTTACAATAGGAGCGACCAGGATGCGTTCCAGTCACGGCAAGTAAGCCAGAAGGCGAGTTTTCCCCAAGATATTGAGACAACCAAATTCAGGATGACTTGTCAATTGGAAATAAATCAGGAGGTTGAACGTCATGAAAGAGGGAAACAAAGTAATGATAGTGGGGCTGGGAAGTGTAGGATATGCAACTCTAGAGATACTATCTAGAAACCCGATTTTAAGCGAGTGGGTAAAGATAATAGGTGCCAGTTTAACTCGGGATAGAGGGCAGCGCAAAGTGAATCTGGCGATTGCTATGGCAGAGAAACTTGGACTACATCCAGATATAGAATTTGTAAACTTGAATTTGCTGGACGTGGATTCAACTGCGGAGACCCTGAGAAAACTGAACCCAGATTTGATTTTTCAAGTTGCAGCGCTACAACACTGGTGGCTTTTAGATTATTTACCAGAGGACGAGCGCAGGAAACTGGCCCAGGCCGAGTACGGGCCATGGCTGCCAATGCAGATAACCCTTCCCTATAACCTTATGCAGGCTACAAAAAAAGCAGGGATAAACCCATATGTAGTGAATGCATCGTTTCCTGATGTGGTTTCTCCTGCGCTTGCGCAGATTGGCATGGCGCCAACTGTTGGGATAGGGAACCTAGCGGAGGTTACCCCGCTCATAAAGATGATGGTAAGCAAAAGGCTGGGAGTTCCTATCAGGGACGTTACTGTTGGCATGGTTGGGTCGCATTATGTTGGTGAACACATTGAGACCGAGGGCAATACCGGTGGAGCCCCTTACTATCTGCGTATCTTCTTAAACGGTAAGGACATCACCCAACAGATTGACCCAGAACAGCAATTGAAGCGTGAAGGTTGGGATGATATCCCACAGATTCCGGAGGACCCCATAATGTACAATATGCTGACGGCAACGGCAGCAGTCAAGGTGATAAGGGCTATCCTGCAGGATACACGGGAAATTATGACTGCGCCAGGCCCGAACGGTCTGCCAGGGGCGTACCCTGTGCGACTAGGCAGAGGAATTGTTGAGATTGTACTATCTGATGATATCACCCTTGAGGAAGCGATAAAGATTAATGAAGAGGGCAATAAACTTGATGGGATTGAAGAGATTGAGGAAGATGGAACAATAGTCATCACCGACAAGTCGCACGAGATTATGCGCCGCGTGCTGGGTCATGATGTCAAAAGGTTCAATGTGCGAGACAGCCAGATGGTAGCCGGTGAGTTGGGAAGGGCTTTCCGAAGTTATGCGGAAGGGATTGGGCTTCCTGACGGTGTTCTAAACGCTATTTACGCAAGGTAATAAATCTCAATCGTTCGGCAGCAACAGGGTAAGATCTTGGGCTAGCTGCAGGATTATAGAGAGGGTGCGGAACCATATATTATGTCGAATCTTTAGTAGCCGCCGTAACAGGTAGTTTTTCCAAAAACCTGCGGAGGCTGAGATACATGGATAACACTCATGGTATGTTTAGTACTGATAACGTACCGTGAGGAGTTACCAGAATGAGAAAGCCAGCCAGCTTCTACTCCGATTTCATCGGAGAAAACCCATTGTCCAAAAGAGTAGATATTAGCTCTGGAGGGGAATAGCAAACCTTCTGGGCTTTGGAGTCCATGAAAGACTAAGAGTGACGTGGATAGTCTTCTACTATACTGCGTGAAAGGAGAGTGCTACCCTTACTGCCAAACACTTTGGCATCTCAAGAAAGACCTTTCACAAGTGGTCCAGGCGCTTTAAGGACTCAAAATACAACATTAAAAGTCTGGCTTCTATAGCTCCCGCCGCCATATCGAGTTTCTCCAGTTTAGGTTGCATCTCTCGGCGAGCCACGAGACGCTCGATGATAACCACCACTAAGAGAACCTCGAGAAGTAGAAAGACAAGATCACCGATCATATGGATAAATGTATGCTGGATGTCACGAAAAATGAGGTAATGAATGAAATATTTAATTACGGAAAGCGCCACAATTGCAATAGCTAAGTAAATAACAAATGAGAAACGTATTCGTATGTTAATTACCAATATTTCAAGTGGTAAATGTGTACAACATAGTCTAGTTTTGCTTGAAGATTATAGTGACATTGTCACCATTGGGCAACAGGATGGTGGCAATCTGGGGAATTAATACTTAATTTACAGTAGGTCTAACCGGTATGGTGTCCCTGAAATTCGGCGTTTTCCAAGCCCTATTACCCGAGGCGGAATTGAGTTTATCTCTTAGCACTTAAAAGCGACTCGAAAACTGCACATTTAGCCAGTTTGTTGGAGATTACTCTCCTTCATATGGTATCATTTCAGCAGTAAGATTCTACCTGGAAAGAGACTTTGAGTGTTGTTAAGTTATAGTTTGAAGTTGAAAAAAATTTTGAAGACTACAAAGTCTAAATATCATTCAGGAGGTAAGGACATTGAAGGATAAAAAAGAGACCAAGCAGGTACTGGTTATTCTAGGTAGTCCGAGGAGAATGGGAAATAGCGCCGCCTTGGCAGCCCGGATTTCACGAGGGGCAGAATCCGCTGGCGCGGAAGTGGAAAAACTATTTCTTCAAGACCTAGAAATCAGCCCCTGCAGAGGTTGTGACACTTGCCAACAGCATGACAGCAAAGGGTGCGCGATCAAAGACGACATGCAGGATATTTATCCAAAGTTGATAAGAGCAGACGCTTGGGTCATAGCCAGTCCAGTTTATTGGTTTACAATGTCCGCTCAGACAAAGATATTCATTGATCGATGCTATGCACTCCCTGCTTATGCAGAGAATCCTTTTGTCGGCAAACTAGTCGCCATCGCTATGAGCTACGGTGATGTTGATCCGGTCAAATCCGGGTGTGTGAATGCGCTACGAACATTCCAAGATGCCTTCAGTTACACAGGATCGAAGCTAGTTGGTATGGTGTACGGCAGTGCGATGAGGGCTGGTGAGATTGAGAACAATGGAGCATTGATGAAGGAAGCTGAAGAACTGGGAAGACGACTGGTAAGCCATCAATCGGATAGTCCTGTGTAGAGAAGAGAAAGTTACTCGTCTGCTGTGAAAAGGTGCTGGGCAAAAGATCCGCCACTGTTCTATCGTGCAACAAGCAATATCATACACGTAGCAGGTCTATGCCTAATTTGATAACACCGGTAAATAAGACATCGTTGTGTGACGCAACGAATCGACGATGCATATCCCTGACACTTGTTGAGCGCAGGCTTGAATGCTATGGCTGGAGATGATAGTATTTACTTTAGTTCAACCCGATTGGACTGGTTCTGAGCTTTGTTCTTTGCTAAGTGCTCGCTATATTATGTTGCAGTTAATGAGTTATGATAAAAGCAAAAAAGAGCAAACTGGTTAAGACACCCAAAATTATCCTCTCCTCTATAGGAGGGTAAGTTGACCCTCCTAGGGGTAAAGCACTAGTGAAAAGGTAACCAGAACAAAGATAATAAACCAGGTATAATAGAGCTACAGTGGAATGCCGAAGACTTAACCTAAACTTATGTTACCACACATCATCCTCCTTGCAGCACAGCACAACCGTTAAGCTTGTAAGCTAATTTAGCCAATGGAAAGTTGAGGCTGCGCACTCCGAAGAAAATCTTCGTCTTGGAAGATTCTTGATTGCTAGGAATAGCCATTTATGATTAAGCGCATTAGACTTCCTCAAGCAATATCCTTCTTAAGTCAAAAAGGGCAGCATAGACCGCTCTTTGCTTTATCCTCGAGGGATTTCCACGGAGCGTATGTGTAAAGGTCTGCTCAAATTTATCACTGCTCAGGCTTATGAATATATCACTGGAATTTTTACGGGAATTTATGTCACCCCCAACACTCATCCCTATATCGGCTTTCAAGTTACTACGCGCAGCCTTAGCCATTGCGTTGGCCACTTGAATGCTTTCCTCGCCATATTGTCTCATAATGAAGGCATCCACACCGCAGGCTACCTTAGCTTCGTCACAACAAACCAGTAACCCCCCTTTGAAATAAGTATGGCTTTCCTTGCCACTGGCAATAGTATTACACAGGAGCCCCTCGGTGCAGGATTCCATAGTTGCTAAACTCAGGTTTTTGGCTCTGAGTAACTCTCCAATAATAGAGGCCGGCGTATCATCATCTATACCCCAAATATGAGAGGAAAGAATGTTTCGAATCTGTTCTTCGCATTGGGAAATAAGGAGTTGAGCTTCTGTTTCTCCCTTTGCTTTGGCTGTGATACGTAGATAAACACCGTCTGGATTGGCATAAGTAGCCAAAGTGGGATTAGATAGTTTTGAAAGGGGAGCTACCAATTCATCTACCTTGGGTTCACCTAGCTGAAAAGTCTTAATTATCTTGGACAGGATAACCTCTCCAGATACTCTTTGTTTCAGTTTGGGCAATATGCCTTCTTGCCACATCAATTTCATTTCGTCGGGTGGCCCGGGTAAGGCTATGATTATGTGGTCGTCTTTTTCAACCCACCAACCAGGAGCTGTGCCAATAAGATTGCGAATAATTTGAGCCGAAGGAATGGTAGCTGCCTGTTTTATAGTGCTTTGTGCGATTTTTCCAGGATAGTTGCTGAACTCCGAAAGCCATTGGAGTATTTCTTGCCATATCTTCTCGTCGATTTTCAGCTCCTCACCCACCAGTTTGCCAATAGCTTCTCGAGTAATATCATCCTGAGTAGGCCCCAGTCCACCTGTGATGATGATAAGGTCTGCCCTCTGCCAGGCCTGTTTCAAAGTATCAACTAACCTTTTCTGATTATCGCCTACCGTAGAGATAAAATATAAGTCAATTCCCAGCAAAGGTAACTGATTGGCTAAAAAAGAAGAATTAGTATCAATTATATTGCCTAGCAAAATCTCTGTGCCAACGGGTATTATCTCCGCCTTCATTTTAAGATATTAATTACGACTGGCTCGTTTTCTGTAATTTTGACTTTAAATTCTTCGTCTCTTGCCATTCTGAGTCCTTCGCTGGGTTATTATTCTTCGCCCAGAGCAGACTCCTCAAAGGGAAAGAATTTAACCTCGCTCGGCACGGGTGTAGCAAAGCGCGCTCAGTCAGCATTTAGTCGCTGAGATACCTAGATACTTTTCTATTATTGCCATAGCACAATATTTGCCGCACATGCTACAAGTCGCTCCTTCAGCAGGTATCTTACTATGGATCTGCTGCGAAAGCTTTGGGTCTAGAGATAATTTAGCCTGGGTTTCCCAGTCAAGAGCCCTGCGTGCTCTGGACATTTGTTCATTCCACTCTTTGGCACCTTCTATGCCCTTAACAATATCAGCAGCATTAGCAGCTATACGGGAAGCGATTACTCCCTCTTTAACATCCTCCACATTAGGAAGGGAAAGATGTTCAGTGGGAGTAACATAGCACAAAAAGTCTGCGCCAGCTGCAGCAGCGATTGCCCCACCAATGGCAGCAGTTATGTGATCGTAACCAGCGCCTATATCAGTCACTAGAGGACCAAGAACGTAGAAAGGTGCCCCCCGGCAGAGACTTTTTTCCAACTGAACATTAGTGGCGATTTGGTCCAATGGCAAATGCCCAGGGCCTTCTACCATAGCTTGAACGCCGATTTCCCTGGAGTGCTCTACTAATTCACCAAGGATGATTAACTCTTCGATTTGAGCCCTATCAGTGGCATCGGCTAAGCATCCCGGACGCAAGCCATCACCCAAACTTAAAGCGAAATCATATTCCAGAGCCAAGTCCAGTAAGCGGTCATAGAATTGATATAAAGGATTTTCCGCGTCATTGTGGAGCATCCAACCAATGAGAAAAGCTCCTCCTCGAGATACCACATCAGTTATCCTACCCTGCTTTTTCAGTCTAGCCACAGATGCCTGGGTCACTCCGCAATGGACAGTTATAAAATCAACACCATTTTTGGCATGTTCTTGGATTACGGTGAAGATGTCATCAACGCTCATGTTCACGATGGCTCCACGATTCTCAATAGCTTCAATACCCGCCTGATAAATAGGTACTGTCCCCACTGGCACAGCGCTAGCACTAATAATAGTTCTCCTGATAGCTGAAATATCGCCTCCAGTACTCAGATCCATCACAGTGTCGGCACCAAAGCCAATCGCAGTCTGCAGTTTCTTTAATTCCGTGTTCAAATCACAAAAATCTGAGGACGTGCCTATGTTAGCATTGACTTTGGTCCTCAGCCCTTTGCCTATGCCGCAGGGGATTAGATTTGTGTGATTAACGTTGGCCGGAATTATGATTTCGCCCTCAGCCAGGCCTTGTATGATAACATCAGTCTCTACCCCTTCCTTTTCAGCTACGTGCTGCATCTGGGGTGAAACAATTCCCTTGCGCGCTAACTCCAGTTGAGTCATTTTCTTATAAGCCTTAAATAAGTCGCAGTGAAACTAAAGTATAAAACATTTCATGTATTATGCAAATTTAGAATGAAGTCTAACGCAGCGCAATTGTCGGTGCAAACACAACCTCGATAACAACAGAACAAGCAGAAGCGAAGATCTGGGTGCAAATCTAAGACAGAGTTCTTAAAGTTTCCTTCTGAATTTTGAACAATTTGTCTATCCCTTGCTGGGCTAAAGAAAGCAAGACATCAGCAGTTTCTTTAGAGAAAGGCTTGCCTTCGGCAGTTCCCTGAATCTCCACAAACTCATTCTTGTCGGTCATTACCACATTGAAATCAACTTCTGCTTTGTAATCTTCTTCATAACAAAGGTCAAGTAGCATGTTACCATTAACAACGCCCACACTGGTGGCTGCTATCATTTTATTTAATGGCATAAATGGCAAAACGCCCTGTTTTCTTAAGTTATGGAAAGCGTGATAAAGAGCAACATATCCACCGGTGATAGCTGCTGTTCTGGTGCCACCGTCTGCTTGCAATACATCGCAATCTACTACAAATGTCCTTTCTCCCAGGATAGCTAAGTTAGTCACTGCCCTTAAACTGCGACCGATCAGGCGTTGGATTTCCTGGCTTCTTCCTTCTGCTTTGTTGCGCGGTGTGCGAGTAAATGTGGAGCGGGGCAACATAGCATACTCAGCAGTAACCCAACCCTGACCACCGCCTTTAAGAAAGCTGGGCACCCTTTCGTCCATGCTCACAGAGCACAGCACCCTCGTTTTCCCCAGTTCAATTAAAGCTGAACCCTCGGCGAAGCTCTGGTATCCTAAGATTACGCGCACCGGGCGAAGCTCGTTGTCAACTCGGTTATCTACCCTGGTCATATCAGAAAAAGTATAGCAGACTATCCAGTAATCTGTCTGTCCATTTTGAACTGTTGTTTACCACCGTCCTCTTTTTTGATAGGTCTCGATAAATCTTTTGATAGAGCGGTCATAAGTCTTCTCCACATCCTCGGGGAAAAGAAAGGCCTGCAATTCACCTGATTGCCAATGGTATCTCAGACATTCGCAGCAAGTGCCTTTTCTGCTGCATGGCTCATAGGTACAGTTACATTCTTCTTTGTTTTGCTCCACAGCGCACTCTTTCATATTTGCTCACCTTCGATAATTGTTTAACTGGACGCTTCTTTGCTTACAAGTTAGAATGAGACCGCTTCTTCAAACATGTGCTATTATATGCTAAAACAGGGGGTATCGGAAAGGAAGGCGGCAGGTTGCAGCTACCAGTTGATGCCTATCTTGATATTGAGACTACAGGTTTGTGCTCGTTTTATGACGAAATAACCGTTATTGGCGTTTATTTAGCCAATGACTTTGAGAATAGATTGGTTCAACTTGTTGGGGGTGATGTAACCAGAACTAACTTGCTCAGGACCTTGCGTTGTGTGGATACAATTTATACATACAACGGCAGCCGCTTTGACCTTCCTTTTATCAATATCCGTCTGGGGGTAAATCTGAGAGCGTATTTTCATCACCGTGATTTGATGCACGATTGCTGGAGGAATAACTTATATGGTGGTTTCAAGGCGGTAGAGCGTCAATTAAATATTCCTCGACGGCTACGAGGTATTGGTGGAGCGGAGGCGGTAGCGCTGTGGTGGAGATATCAGATTGGCCATGACAGAAGGGCGCTGGACTTGTTGCTGGAATACAACAAGGAAGATGTGGTTAATCTGATGACACTGCGGGAGAAATTAGAACGGTTCAGATGTGAACCTCTCTGAAGAAAGCAGTTAAAAGAGATTTTGCTATCTCGCTTCGCTTAACCTTAATCCCATGGAAAAGATTTATCATAGTAATAGAGGTCATTACAGGCTGCGTTAATTTCATATTTGTCTAGTCTAGAATCAGGATGTGAGGTAGAAAGCCCGAACGAGAGATACAAAGAAGAAGATTGAGTAGAGGCTTGGGACTCTATTGCCCGCCATTCCCCATCCAGATACCAATTCTCCATCAGGAAGGCATGGGCACCTTCACTTCCATCAACCCCAATGACGAGGTATACCTGCTCCGCATCAATGCCATACGCTCTAAGGAGGGAACACAATAAAATAGAAAAGTCCTCGCAATCCCCGGTACCCATGGATAGGGTTTCTTCGGCGGTTTGCCAGTAATCGTCAGTATCCCATAGGTTTTCATCAGACATATAATCTATATGAATAGCGACCCAGTCCCTGATATTATCAAAGCCCTCCTTAGATTGTTCGTAAGGCGGGGCACCGAGCATATCCTGCAAAGCTTCCTGCACAAATGGACATCCGGGCTTGACGTAAGACTTAAATTCAGACGCTGTTGTCGGAACCCAATTAGCAGCAGAGACCTCGCCAGAAGTGACGCAACTGAAGCAGCCTAACCCCGATACGATGAGCAAGCCAATCGCGGCTATATAAGCTAAAGGGATTAATAAGCGCCTTTTCCTACACAAGCCTTTGGTCATTTTAAGTAATGATTTAGTTGGCTCAAGATTCCTAACTCGCATTACACCACACCCTTATTTAGTACTTTTAGCCTATTACTATTATCCTAAGTCAATAGCATTTGTCAAGTCCGCGATTTGAGTCAATCATGGAGCGAACTCCTGAGACTGGATATTTCAGTTTAGGAGGATTAGGCTGGAAAGAGCTATATTGCCGTCGTAGATTCAATAATAAACCCAGCCGGGAAGGAGCACTCAGGGACAGGATAAAAAAACTAGAGCGGCTGGTGAGCAAGCTGCCCTTGAAGAATGGGGTTTAAAAAAAGGACTTGTGGAACAGCCGCAGCTTCTGCTACTGATTCACGTGCATCTACTGTAACAATTTTACCATTATATAGAACCACATCAGCAACCATTGTAAACCTCCTTCTCTGTAACAGTTCATCTTTCCAAAGTTCTAGTTCATATATTACACCCCCACCGAAAGGTTTTGGACCTTGTTGCGTTGATCTACACGAGAGGCTAAAACTTCACATGGTTAGATCTTACCTGCTTCAATAATTTCCTATTTGATTAGGTGCTTAAATCACTTGACACGCTATGCCCTGAATTCCAGTGTGGATTTCTTGCTGAAAAAGATAACAATGCTATAATAAATACAGCGGAAAATGTCTAACAAGAGTAAATACATTCTAGCTGCTGTAATACTGGTAACGATAACGTTAAGTGTCAGTTTTTGGGCACTATCTCCTCCCACGGAATATAGCCCACCCCAGTCTAATAGCACAGCCCAGTATACTGACCCCGATTGGACATTCCCTCAAGATAGCGAACCAACTAATTCTTTGCCAGATTTCCGCCCAGTAGTTGCTGAGATAATGCCCTCGGTGGTATCCGTAACTACAGAAATTGTCGTCTCTGATCTCTTGGGTCGTCAGTATACGGAATATGTTAGTGGATCCGGGATACTTATCGATGGTGAGGGGTATATTGTCACCAACAACCATGTAGTTGAAGATGCCCAGGGCATCTACTTGGAGTTAGTCGATGGTAGAACTTTCTCCGCGGATATAGTAGGCACTGACTCGTTATCTGACCTTGCTGTGATAAAGATAGATGCCGCAGATTTGCCTTATGCCCTTTGGGGCGACTCAAACTCACTATCTCTTGGCGAGTGGGTGCTAGCTATCGGCAACGCTCTGGGAGAAGGAATAATAGTGACTCAGGGCATAATCAGCCGCTTGAATACATCTGTGGACGTTGCGGGAAATACCCTTTATGGCTTGATTCAAACAACGGCAGCTATCAATCCCGGCAACAGTGGCGGTCCATTGGTTAATATGTCTGGTGAAGTAGTAGGCATTACTAGCGTTAAGATAGTTGCGTCCGAAGTGGAAGGTATGGGTTTTGCCATAAGCAGCGATGAGGCTAAGCCTATCATTGAGGATCTAATTCGTTATGGTCACGTGACCTATCCCTGGCTAGGAGTGGGAGTACGTACTGTGAACTCCTTGGTAGCTAAAGCCAGGGACCTTTCTGTGGACAGAGGGGCAATTATTGAAACAGTACTTGCTGGCAGTCCAGCAGAGGCTGCAGGATTAAAGGTGGACGATATCATCATCCGCTTTAATAATCTGGAAATAAGTAATACCGCTGACCTAGTCCGAGCTATTCGAACCAGCAAAATTGACGAGGTAGTAGAAATAACCTTCGTTAGAGGTGAAGATTCTAAGACAACCTCAGCCCAATTAATAGAACGCCCGAGTTCCTAGAAAGGACAAATTCTAAATCCTAAATCTAAACAAATTTAAATTTCAAATTTTGTCCCTGATTTAATCAGGGACAAAACCGTTTTGGTCATTTGAGTTTTGAATTTCGACACTGCTTAGTGTTTCATATTTAGTGCTTAGGATTTGCCTTCTTAATTGCCAGGGAGACCTCGCTATTCGCAATGCGATGCTTCTCACTGTAAGCACCATCAGGAGGCAAACCATCGATAAGTTCTCGGGACAAGGTCTCCTGTTTAATATAGCTGGCAAAAGTACTTAGTACTTGCTTGATGAGTGGTTCTTTTGTCTGATAATAGGCCATTATATGGTCTGAGATATCAAACCTGGCATTACGACGCATATTTTGAAGATGACGTACAAGCTCTCTACTTACTCCCTCAGCAATTAGCTCAGGAGTCAATTCAGTGTTTATAGCCACCCAATATCTGGCGTCGTTGGTCACGCTATAATCTGGCGCGTTTGAAGTAAATTCCTCTTTTTCCTTTGCTTCACTCAATACGACGATTTGCTTGACATTTACTTCTTCCATTACCTCGATAGCCAAATTCTCTAAAGCTTTCTTCTCCTCTTTGGTTCCTACCTTGACCACGGCTTTCCTCAACGGCTGACGCACTTTAATCCCCGCCTTAGCTCGTGCCGCCCTACCCAAGCTGGATATTTTCATAGCTAGCTCAACATCCCGATTTAGCTTGTCATTGATTTTGGCTTCATCTGCTATGGGGAAATCGGTTAGATGAACGCTTTCTCTAGCATCAAGATTAACAGAGCGGGACAGATTCTGGTAAAGCTCTTCAGCAATAAATGGCACAAAGGGAGCCAACAATTGAGCTAAAGTTACCAGGCAATGGTATAGTGTGGCGTATGCAGCCAATTTATCAGCATCGTTCTCGCTTTTCCAGAACCGCCGGCGGTTTCTCCTCACGTACCAGTTAGATAGATTATCTACAAATACCTCAATCCTACGTGCCGCAGCAGTGGGATTATAGCTGTCCATAAATTTGGAAACCTCGCTTACAAGCCGATTGAGTTCTGAACTAATCCAATTATCCAGCTCCGTAAAAGCTTTTGGTTGATCGCTGTCAGACGTCGAGGGCTGAGGAGCAAAACGATCGATGTTGGCATAAAGGGTAAAGAAAGAATACGTATTCCATAAAGTAAGGAAAATTTTACGCATCGTTTCTTCAAGCATCTTAGTAGAGAAACGATGGTTATCTTCTCCTGGAGTAGAAATCAGCATATACCACCTTAGAGCATCTGCACCATAATTATTAATAACAGCCCAGGGGTCAATTACATTGCCCTTGGACTTACTCATTTTCTCACCTTGAGCATCGACAACGTGCCCCAGGCAGATGACATTCTTAAAGCAAGGACGATTGAAAAGTAGAGTGGATATGGCATGTAAACTGTAAAACCAGCCCCTGGTCTGGTCCACAGCCTCGCAAATAAAATCGGCGGTGAAGTGCTGTTTGAATTTATCCTGATTCTCGAAGGGATAATGCCACTGAGCTACCGGCATAGCTCCGGAGTCAAACCAACAATCAATTACCTCGGGAACACGCTGCATCCTGCCACCACACTTAGGACAAGCGAAGGTAATTTCATCCACATAAGGGCGGTGTAAATCCAAGGGTGTCGTCAAGTCACTCAGATTTGACTGCGCCCTTAATTCATCCACGCTGCCAACACACTCATAAGTAGGAAATTCAGGGGTGCCACAAGCTTCACAGCACCATATATTGAGCGGAGTCCCCCAATACCTCTCCCGTGAAAAAGCCCAATCAACGTTGTTCTCCAGCCAGTCACCAAAACGACCATGCTTAATATAATCAGGGTACCAGTTTATTTCGGCGTTGCCATCGATAAGCCCCTCTTTCACCGCTGTTGTCCTGATGTACCAAGTCTGCTTGGCATAATAGAGAAGAGGTGACTCACACCTCCAGCAGAAAGGGTAGGTGTGGCTAATTCTCTCACTGCGAAAAAGCAACCCACGAGACTTCAAGTTGTCAAGAATGTCTTTATCGGCATCTTTGACGAATTTGCCTGCACCGGGTAAATCCATCTTTTTCCATACTCCGAGCCTTACGGGAGCAGCACTTTTCTGAATGTAGTCTCTCATCTTAGGAGTAAAACCTGTCACTAGATTAGTCGTTACCTTCCCATTCAACTCCACAGTATGAACCAGGGGTAAACCCTCCTTCTCGCCCACTTCAAAGTCTATCTCTCCGTAAGCCGGGGCTATATGTACAATCCCCGTTCCCTCCTCCATGGAGACAAAATCACCCCTGATAATACGATAAGCTCTCTTATCTTCCTTGACGTAACGAATGTCGATATTGGTATATAGGGGTTCATAGTATAGTCCTACCAAATCACTACCTTTCACCACCTCTACCACCTTGTATCCACCCAGCCCTGCCTGCTCAATCAGAGCATCGGCCAGAATGAGATGTCCATCAGCTATCTCCACCACAGAATAGTTAGCTTCAGGCGACACTGCTAGGGCGGTATTTCCAGGCAGTGTCCATGGCGTGGTGGTCCAGATAAGAAGATAAGTAGGCATGGTTGAGGATAGAAGTGAGCGAGCAGTTTCGCTAACCCCAGGCTGTGCCATGTCGAGCTTAAACTTTACCCAGACAGAGGGGTCATCCACCTCATCATAGCCCAGGGCTACTTCGTGAGAGCTGAGGGATGTGCCACATCTAGGGCAATGCGGCGTTACTTTATAGCCATGATAAACCAAGCCTTTGTCCCATAGCTTTTTTATTATCCACCAACAGGATTCAATATAGCTATTGTCTAAGGTTATGTAAGGATGCTCCATGTCTAACCAGCAGCCAAGGCGTCCAGTCATAGCTTCCCACTCCTTAATATATTTGAATGCGCTTTGGCGACAATGGTCATTGAATCGAGCGACTCCATATTCCTCAATTTGAGCCTTACTGGTAAGGTGAAGAGAGCTTTCCACTTCCAACTCAACAGGCAGGCCGTGGGTATCCCACCCTGCCTTTCGCGGCACATGATAACCCTTCATCGTCTTATACCGGCAAACAACATCCTTATATAAACGAGAAAGAACGTGGTGAACTCCCGGGCTACCATTAGTTGTGGGTGGACCTTCATAAAAGGTATAACTTGGCCCTCCATCTCTCATCTCGATGCTTTTGTTAAAAATGTCCTGCTCTCTCCAGAAGCAAAGGACATCTTTTTCGAGTTGCAGAAAATTAACCTTGGTATTTACTTCCCGAAACATGGCTAATTTCGTCTCAGTAAAACAACAACCTTTCTATTCTCACCTTCACCTATGCTATTAGTTGTTACGTCGGGGTTATCAGCCAAAGTTAAATGAACAATGCGGCGTTCATCGGCAGGCATTGGTTCCATAGTGATAGCACGGCGTCTTTCTTTCACCTGCTCAGCCAGATATAAGGCTAATCTTTGCAATGATTCACGACGGCGTTTTTTGTATCCGGCAACATCAAGTCTTAACGGCAGCCAGGCATTTAACCGTCTAGCTACTATAAGTTTGGTAATATATTCCAGGGAAGCTAGGGTTCGACCTCGCCGACCAATCAGAATACCCAAATCGTCACCCTGGACATCCAAAGCTAGAGGTATCTCATCAGACAGCACTTCAACCTTGCCTGCTATGTCCAGTAATTCAAGCAACGTGTCTAAAACTTCTGCGACCACCTGGGCCACATCCTTTTCGGCAAGCTCAGGATAGGCTCTTTTTGGCGGGGCTGCCGTAGTCACTCTAATTAAAGCCTCCTTGCTTCCTACTCCTAGAATTCCCGAAGTCCCTTCTCTGACAACCTCCACCTCAAATTGGTCGCGGCTCAGCCCCAGCTGTGCCTCTGCCTGTTCTATGGCCTGTTCTACTGTCGCAGCCAATATCTCAATCTCTTCCATAGCTTAAACCCTCTTCAACAGTTTGCCACCGTCCCTATACGATGCTGGTTCATTTCCCCTTCACTAGTGCCGACTAAATGGAGAACGGAGTTTAAGATAACCCCAGCCACCAGTGGCGAAATACTGAGTTACAATACCAATTATATTGGAAACTGCCCAGTAAAGAGCCAAGCCACTGGGGAACATCAATGTAAAGAAGCCAAACATGAGGGGCATCATCATCGTCATCATCCTCTGCGTGGACTCTTGCCTCGGGTCAACGGATGGCGCTTGGGTCATCTTCTGTTGTATCCACATTGTGCCACCGACTATGAAGGCTAAAAGTAGACCGAGACCGCCAGCTTGTAAAGCAGTTTGTCCTAAATCAAGCCCCAAGAATTGACTGCTCAACGGAATCGCTTGACTCACTATCTCCCAAGAGTAAAGACGATGAGCTAGATTAAGCAAGTTTTCAGGTGTGGTAGCCAGAGCGTTCATAATGGCTTGGTAGAGAGCAATCCAGATAGGAAACTGAATTAGCATGGGCCATAAGCAGCCCAGAGGGTTTACCCCTGCTTCCTTATAAAGCTTCATCATTTCTTGCTGCAGTTTTTGCTTATTTTTACCATACTTCTTCTGCAGCTCTTGAAGCTTCGGCTGCATATCCTGCATAGCTTTAGTGGACTTGAGCTGTCGCTTGTTAAGAGGCCAAGAGACTAAACGAACGATGATGGTAAGGGCGATAATAGCTAAGCCAAACTGTCCAAATAAGACATGGCTCAGGACAATCAACACATTAAGTATCGGGTTACCTATGATTAAATGCCAAATTTCTACGAAACTCATTATGCGCGACCCTCATGCTTCAGCGGTCAAAAGAATTGGCTGACTCACTTGCCTATTACCAATATCCACAATATATAGCTGGTTATCTTCACCTCTAATGTAAACCAGCCCCCCTTGAGCACAAAAAGAACTCCTGACGCCAGCACCAATCGATATAGTCCACCACGGTACTCCCTCATTGGCAAGCTCGCCGTCGAGGTCAAAAACATATACAGTGCCTGATTCATTGACTGCTATCAGTAGATTGCCCATCAGGACAGGTGAGGAAACTATGGAAGAAGGTCTACCGTTCTGATCCTCGGTCGGATACGACCATATTTCTCTGCCGGTGTCTGCCTCAATAGCATACAGTTTACCATCTAGGCAGCCAGCATAAACAATGCCTTCATTAACTACAGGGGAAGCCCAGAACCAATTGCCGGCTGGTTCCTCGGGAAATCTCCACTCTAATACATCGCTGCCTATTTTTACGGCATAAAGATGGCGGTCAAACGAACCCAAAAACATAGTGTCAGTGTCTCCGCAAATCACCGGTGAAGAAGCAAAGCCTGCCTCTAATTTAAAGGACCATTCCAATAATTCAAGTGTTTCAGCCGACAAAGCATAGATGTAACCATCGAAAGTGCT
>Ga0172364_10000697_pt1 | contig 24657 bp, 26 predicted proteins | sample LakKivSesite10cm_FD_114545 | JGI IMG/M metagenome (GOLD analysis project Ga0172364, IMG submission 114545) | Sediment microbial communities from Lake Kivu, Rwanda - Sediment site 10cm | ecosystem: Environmental > Aquatic > Freshwater > Lake > Sediment | place: Rwanda: Western Province, Lake... | reverse complement strand
GTTAAAACCAATGACAGGAGGATATATTGGACAAACAAAAATAGTAGGTCAGAGCGATATTGAAAATGCCAAGAAAAAAATTTTAGATATTGCCGGAATTTCTTTGATAGAAGAATTAAAGGCTAAAATTTCTCCGACTGATATTTTATTAGAAGATGCCAAAGAATTAATTTTAAGCAACGTAACGACTTCGCCAAAATTGGGAGAAAAGGCTGATGAATTTCAAATTAATGCTAAGGTAATTTTAAGAGCTTTAATTTTCAAAGAAGAATACATTAAACAAATTTTTGTTAATTTAGCCACTAAAGAAAATCTTCAATTTAAGAATAAAGAATTATTTAATTGCTATTTTAATTATGGTATTCCACGAATAGATTTTGACAGAAAGCTGCTATCTTTTCCAGTATCTGCAAAATTAATCTTTCGAGACAAAGTTAACACCGACGAATTTAAAAATCAATTAAGCGGGAAAAACATTAAAGAATTAGAAGGATTTTTTAAATACTATAATAATATAGAAAAAATAAACATTAACATTTGGCCAAAGTTTTTAAAGTTTATGCCATTAAACGAGAAGAGAATAAAAATTACTTTAGATGAATAAAAATATAGTTTTAAAGTTGACTAATCAAAAAACATTTTTATAATACAACTATATTTACAATTTAACGTTGTTGAAGGACTTTATGAAGCATAACCAATATGAAGGTGTCGTCATTGAAGCCTTGCCAAGCACTACTTTCAAGGTGCGCTTAGATGATGGTAGAGAGGTTTTGGCGCATTTGGCGGGGAAACTGCGATTGAATTTTATTCGTATTTTAGTAGGCGATAGGGTGGTGGTGGAATTGAGTCCGTATGATGAAAAACGGGGTCGGATTGTTTATCGAAAATAATTAATAATTATGAAAGTGCGTGCGTCTGTAAAAAAAATTTGTCGTGATTGCAAAGTTGTCAGGCGAAAGGGCCGCGTTTTTATTATCTGCAAAAAGAACCCCAAGCATAAACAAAGACAAGGTTAAAAATATGGTTAGAATTTATAATGTTAATATCCCTGATAATAAACCAATTTTTATAAGTCTATCTTACCTTTATGGGATAGGATATTTTTTAGCTAGAAAAATTTTAAATATGGCCAATATAGAGCCAAATAAAAAAGCTAAAGATTTAACAGCTGTTGAGATTAACCGTTTGCAGAAAATTATTGAAAGTAATTATAAAATTGAAGGAGAATTAAGACGGGAAATTCAAGCTAATATTCGCCGTTTGAAAGACATAAAATGTTATCGCGGAATTAGGCATTTAAAAAAATTACCGGTGCGCGGCCAGAGAACAAAGACCAATTCTCGCACCATTCGCGGTAATGTTCGAAGGACAGTCGGTAGCGGTAAACGCAAACTAGAACTTAAGTAATTTTCATTATGGGAAAGAAACGAGTTATTGTTCAAAAAGAGGAGGAAATGTTAAAAGAAAAAGAAACGCTAGAATCAGCGTTTAAAAAAGTTGAATCAAAAGAAATTACGAAGAAAGGAAGTTATCCCTCGGGTAGAATTTATATCTCTTCATCTTATAACAATATCGTTATTACCGTAACGGATCAGTTAGGCAATGTTTTGGCTTGGTCTTCGGCAGGTCATTTACAATTTAAGGGTCCAAAAAAAGCTACTTCTTTTGCCGCGGCGAAAGTGGCTGAATCAATTGCTCAGAAAATTAAAAAATTACATATTCCTGAATTTCACGTTTTTATAAAAGGATTGGGCGCGGGGCGAGAAGCGGCGTTGCGCAGTTTTATTTCCCAAAATTTTAACATCGTTAGCATTAAAGATATTACACCCATTCCTCATGGTGGTTGTCGGCCGTCAAAAGTAAGAAGAGTTTAATTTATGATAGTATTAGATGCCAAATGTCGAAAATGTCGTCGGGCTGGTGAAAAACTTTTTTTAAAAGGCGAACGTTGTTATTCAATTAAATGCGCTTTTTTAAGAAAGCCCTATGCACCCGGTATGCATAAGAAAAGAAGAACGAAAATGGTTTCAGAATATGGTCGCCAATTAAATGAGGTAAAAAAGGCAAAATTGACCTATGGTGTTAATGAGGCGCAAATGAAAAAATATTTTAAAGAATCGGCAAAAAGTCCTCAATCAACAAGTGAAATATTTTTCAAAAAATTAGAATTGCGATTGGATAATGTAGTTTTTAGTTTAGGATTGGCGCCTTCTCGCAAAGCCGCTCGTCAAATAGTCAGCCACGGCCATATTTTAGTTAATGATAAAAAAATAGATGTTCCGGCTTATGAACTTAAAAAAGGCGATATTATTACTATTCGACCTCAAAGTTTAGAAAAAGCGCCGTTTAAAAATCTCTCCAAAAATCTAAAAAAAATTCAATTACCGGAGTATTTAACTCTAAATCCGGAAAAATTGGAAGCTAAGGTAATTGCTGAGCCGAGTTTGGCTAAACAATTACCGCCATTTGATTTTAGACAAATAGTCGAATTTTACTCACGATAATAAATCATATGGTAAATTTTATTTTTCCCATTAAACCAAAAATTATTAAGGAGACAGAAACAGAAGGTGTTTTTGAAATTGAAAACTTGTATACTGGATACGGATTAACAATTGGCAATGCATTAAGGAGGATTTTGTTGTCTTCTTTGAGGGGAGCTGCCATTACAATGGTAAAAATTAAAGGCGTTCATCATGAATTTTCGGTTATTGACGGAGTGTTAGAGGACGTTATTCAAATAATTTTGAATTTGAAAAAAATTAGGGTGAAGGTTTTCTCGCCCGGGCCCCATACTTTAACTTTAAGGAAGAAAGGAGAAGGCGAAATATTTGCAAAAGATATCGAGAAGAATTCCAATGTTGAAATCGTAACCCCCGATGTTCCCATTGCCACTTTAACCGATAAAAAAGCCGAGTTGGAAATGGTGCTTACGGTTGAAGAAGGCATTGGTTATGTGCCGGCAGAATTACGACAAAAAGAGAAACTGCCCATTGGAACAATTAGTTTAGATGCGTTATTCACCCCAATTAAAAAAGTTAATTATGAAGTGGAGAATATGCGTGTGGGCGAAAGAACCGATTATAATCGTTTAAGAATTTATATTGAGACCGATGGAACTATTCTGCCGCGGATAGCTCTTAAACAAGCAGCCGAAATTTTACAGGAACATTTTAAAATTATCGGCGATATTTCGTTGCCGGAAGAAAAAATTAAAGAGGCAAAAGAGGCGAAAGAAACAAAAGTCACTAAAGAGACAAAAAAGAAGACAGGTAAAACAAAAAAAACCAAGAAATAAAAATATGAGACATTGCAAAAAAGGAAGAAAATTTGGCAGAAAACGCGGCGAACGCAAGCTCTTTTTAAAGGGTTTAATTACTAATTTAATTCTTAATAAAAAAATTGAAACGACGGATGCTCGAGCAAAAGAGTTAAAAATCAAAGTAGAGAAATTAGTAACTTTAGCCAAAAAACAAACAACTTCCTCCCATCGTTTATTAATTAGTCGAATTGGCAATCAAGCAGCAAGGGAATTATTTTATAATCTCGCCCCTCAATATCAAAATCGCCAAGGAGGTTATTTGCGCATTATAAAAAGTCCCCGTCGTCGCAAGCGCGATGGGGCGCCGTTGGCGATTATTGAATTTATTTCCAAGTAAAATATGAGAGAATACAAAATAGATGCTACCAATCAATCATTAGGACGTTTGGCTTCGAAAATAGCCATTATTTTACAAGGCAAGGACAATCCGGATTATGCGCCTAATAAAGTGGCACCGGTAAAAGTTATTGTTGAGAACGTTTCCAAAATGAAGTTTACCGGTAAAAAATTTTATCAAAAAGTTTATCGTCATCACACCGGCTATTTGGGACATTTAAAAGAAAAAAAATTAAGAGAAATTTTTGAAAAAAATCCAACCGAAGTTTTAAAACGAGCAGTTTTAGGAATGTTGCCCAAAAATAGTTTAAGGTCAAAAAGGATTAAAAATTTAAAGATGTATGCCTAGAAAAAAATCGTTAACTTCCAAGAAACAGATTACCAAAGAAGATGAAAAAATAAAAAAGTTAGAAATTTCAGAGGTAAAATCGGATGAAGAGAAAGAAATAGGAAAAAAAGGGAAACTTTATTACGAGGGAGTAGGTTGTCGAAAGACTGCCACTGCCCGCATTCGTCTATATACCAGAAATAAAGAAATTCTAATTAACGGAAAAGATTATAAAATCTATTTTCCTTTGAAACATTGGCAAGCGGTGATAGAATCGCCTTTTGAAAAAATGAAATGTTTTGGAAAATTTGGGTTAACGGCTCAAGTAAAAGGAGGCGGATTATTTGCTCAGGCCGAAGCGGTTCGGATGGGAATTGCGCGAGCACTGATTTCTTTTAATCCCGATTTTAAAAGACGTTTGCGTCGAGCAGGTTATTTAACCCGCGATTCACGGATGGTTGAAAGAAAGAAATATGGTTTAAAGAAAGCTCGTCGCGCTCCGCAATGGTCAAAGCGTTAATTAACTCAGGTTTAAAATTCTTGACAGGGGATTAATTTAGGATAAAATTAAAAAATTGGAGATGTTAATTCATCGCCAATATTAGTTGTTCATTAACAATTTAAAGAAATAGATTTCTTTTTCATTGTTTCGTGTCGTTTGAGTTTTTGACCAATTAATTTTTTAATTGGGTTTTTCTGAGGATTTGATCCTGGTCCAGGATGAACGCTGGCGGCGTGGATAAGGCATGCAAGTCGAACGCCCAACCCCACTTTTGAGTTTAAATTAAACTTCTTTATATCAGTATAAATTTGAATTCAAAAGTGGGGTTGGGAGTGGCGAACGGGTTAGTAATACCTTGGTACATACCGTAGAGTTTGGCATAGCTTGCCGAAAGGCGAGGTAATTCCAAATGGTCTCCGATTTTGGTCGGAGTAAAGTCGTAAGACGCTCTACGATTGGCCTAGGTCCTATCAGGTAGTTGGTGAGGTAATGGCCCACCAAGCCGATGACGGGTAGGGGAGCTGAGAGGCTGTTCCCCAACAGGGACACTGAGACACGGGTCCCACTCCTACGGGAGGCAGCAGTCGAGAATATTCGGCAATGGGCGAAAGCCTGACCGAGCGACGCCGCGTGAAGGAAGAAGCCCTTCGGGGCGTAAACTTCTTTTCTTCGGGAAAAATCCGCTTCTGGCGGATGATGGTACCGAAGGAATAAGGGGCTGCCAACTACGTGCCAGCAGCCGCGGTAATACGTAGGCCCCAAGCGTTATCCGGATTTATTGGGCGTAAAGGGTGCGTAGGCGGTTTCTCGCATCTTTGGTTAAAGACCCAAGCTCAACTTGGAGATTGCCAAAGAGATGGATAAACTAGAGAACACCAGGGGTGACTGGAACTGCCGGTGTAGGGGTGAAATCCGTTGATATCGGCAGGAACGCCGGAGGTGAAGACGAGTCACTAGGGTGTTTCTGACGCTGAGGCACGAAAGCGTGGGGAGCAAAAAGGATTAGATACCCTTGTAGTCCACGCCCTAAACGATGCTGACTAGCTATTTCGAGTATCGACCCTCGGAGTGGCGAAGCTAACGCGTTAAGTTAGCCGCCTGGGAAGTACGGCCGCAAGGCTAAAACTCAAAGGAATAGACGGGGACTCGCACAAGCGGTGGATTATGAGGTTTAATTCGACACAAAACGAAGAACCTTACCAGGGCTTGAAATGCTGGTGAAGGTTGTCTGAAAGGATGACCGTCTTTCAAGGACGCCAGCACAGGTGCTGCATGGTTGTCGTCAGCTCGTGGCATGAGTTGTTCCCTTAAGTGGGGTAACGAGCGCAACCCCTATCGCATGTTACATGTGTCATGCGAAACTGCCCAGCCCCAGTTTTTTGACCTTTGTCTTAATTTTTAGGACAAAATTTCAAAAATTATGTCGAAAAACTGGGGCTGGGAGGAAGGAGGGGATGACGTCAAATCAGCATGGCCTTTTGATGCCCTGGGCGACACTCATAATACAATGGCCGGTACAAAGGGTTGCCAAGTCGTAAGGCGGAGCTAATCCCTAAAAAACCGGCCCTAGTTCGGATCGAGGGCTGCAACCCGCCCTCGTGAAGCCGGAATCGCTAGTAATCGCGGATCAGCCATGCCGCGGTGAATACGTTCTCGAGTCCTGTACTCACCGCCCGTCACGTCAAGGGAGCCGGGAACAGCCGAACATCGGTGAAAACCGAGGCAAGCTGGGCTCGGTGACAGGGACGAAGTCGTAACAAGGCACCGGTAGCGGAAGCTGTCGGTGGATCATTTTTAAAGGATTTCGCTCATCTCTGTTGGAGATGAGGTCCTGAGGTCGGTCACTATTTTCATTACTGAAAATAGTGTGAACGGCACGAAACAATGAAAAAGGAATTTATTTAAATATTTTCAATCATTAATCGTTTCCTATGCGGTTTTTCGTTTTTTAAATAAACAATTTTTCGGTTATCCACAAGCGATTGGCTAAATTTGTGTTATAATTAAAGCATGGAAAATACGACAATTTCTCAACCTAAAATTTTAGTGATTGAAGATGACCCATTTTTGTCCAATTTACTAAAATTACGACTTCAAAAAGAACAGATGGAGGTGATTTCTGCCAAGGATGGAGAAGAAGCGTTGAAAAGATTAAAGGAAGTTGAGCCAGATTTAATTTTATTAGATTTAATTTTACCGAAAAAAAGCGGATTTGAAATTCTTCAAAATATCTCTTTAAACCCGACTTTGCACAATAAGCCGGTAATTATTATTTCTAATTTAGGCCAGACAGCTGATATTCAAAGAGGCAAACAATTAGGGGCAGTGGAGTATTTTGTTAAAGCCAAAATTTCCATTGATGATTTAATTTCTAAAATCAAAGAATTCTTGAAAAAGAAATAAATTGATATAATAAATATAATAAGGTCGTAATAAATATAATAAGGTCATAATGAAAATTAAAAATATTATTAATCAAAAGAATAAAAAAGGTTTTACTTTGATTGAATTATTGGTAGTTATCGCAATTTTGGCGGTTTTAATGAGTGTTATTGTTATTACTTTGAATCCTTCAGAAATGTTAAAGAAATCCAGAGATTCAAGACGGATTGCTGATTTATCCGCTCTAAGAACAGCTTTGAATCTTTATTTGAGTGAGGATTATAATTTTTCGGGTTATACCACTTATGCTTATATTTCTGTTCCTCTTGCTAGCGCTGGTACGTGCACGGCTTCTTATTGTGGTGGAAAAACTTGTTATTGTGCCGCTTCTACTGCTTATCGAAGCATTGGGACAACCGGCTGGGTGCCAATTAATTTTAATGTTTTGACTATGAAATCGCCACTTTCGGCTTTGCCCATTGATCCAACCAATAGCACTTCCTCAGGTTATTATTATCTTTTTGCCGCTTCGTCTTCAAACACCCATTTTGAATTAAATGCTAAATTAGAATCAACAAATAACAGTAATTTAATGAGCGTAGACGGAGGAAATAATTCCTCGTGGTATGAAATTGGTTCAGATTTGACTATTTTAAATTAATTAAATTTTTTGTATAATTTAAGCAAATCAATAAAAGGTCGAAATCATAAATAATAAAAAAGTTGAAAATTAAAAATTTATGAAAAAAGGTTTTACTTTGATTGAATTATTGGTAGTTATCGCAATTTTGGCGGTTTTAATGAGTGTTATTGTTATTACTCTTAACCCGGCGGAAATGCTAAAAAAAACGCGCGATACCAAAAGAATCGCTGATTTAGACGCTTTAAGGACGGCAATTAATTTGTATATTACTGATGTGACGTCGCCGAGTTTAGGTACTACTATTCCTACTTGTTATGCAAGTCAAGTTGGTGGAGCTACTACAAATGGAAGTTGTAATACTGTAGTAAGTTCAACAAATCAAACAATTAGTGGTTCGGGATGGATACCTATAAATTTTAATTCAATTTCTTCTGGCCCGCCATTAAGTTCTTTGCCGCTTGACCCCAAAAATAGCACCACCACCTCTGCAACAACATCTTACGTCTATTATTATGCCACAAAATCCGCTTCAACCACTTTTGAACTAAATGCTAATATGGAGTCCACTTATTATGCTAACGGAGGTTCTGGCGATGTAGAAAGTAAAGATGGTGGTGATGATCCCGATCTTTATGAAGTTGGTTCAGACCTGACATTGATGTAAATTAAGCAATAAAATTTATAGAATTATTACAGAGAAGCTGTGACTAATTTTCTAAATTTTCTACCATTCGTTTATTTTGTCATTACAGCTGGTTTGATTTTGGGGTTTGCTAAAATAAAGCAGCTCATCAAACCAGCTGTAATTTTGATTCTTTTTTTAAAAATCGCTGAATTAATTCTTAAATTAAGCGGGCAATATTCAGCTTTTAAAAATAACCCTATTTCTCAATTTTTGCTTCCTCCTTACCAAAGAATTACCGGATTTTTTTTTCACTATGTTGACTATCGTTTTATTTGGCCCATCTTTTTTTCTATCTTGGTAGGGTTTTTATTTTTCTTGGCCGTTAAATTATTGAATCGTTTTAGCGGAGGACGATTTTTTGAAGAGGAGGAGACATGGATGATTTTTTATAGTATAATATTTGTAGGTCATCCTCTTTGGATTGTTTATATTTTTGCAATAGTGGTGATGGGTATTAGTTGGTACCTCATCCAGTTAATTTTTAAAAAAATTAAATTTGGCGAGCGGTTACCGCTATATTATCTTTGGTTGCCGTTGGCGATATTAACTTTTTTCTTTCAAGGAGGTCAACTGCAAATCCCATTATTAACTGAATTTTTAAATAATATTAAATTTTAATGCCCTTACGTTTGCCGCCAGACAAAATCAAAGAATTTTTAGTTGATTCGGGGTTAGTTTCGCCGGAAGTTTTTGATATTGCGTTGGCAGATGCCCAGCGTACTGGTCAGGACTTAATAAATATTTTAGTTTCCCGTGGTTTTGTTTCCGAGGATTATGCTTATCAATTATACACTGATTTTTTCAAAACTCCTTTTATTAAATTGCGTGGCCGCTTGATTAAAAAATCAATTTTATCTCTTTTGCCAGAAGAGGTGGCGCGGATGAGACGGGCGGTAATTTTTGATAAAGATGAGAAAGGAGTGGTTTATTTAGCCATGGAAGACCCCGGTGATTTGGAAACAATTAATTTTGTGGAGAAATATGTTAATGCGCCGGTTAAAATTTTTCTAACAACCGACAAGGATTTAAATTATGTTTATTCTTTGTATGGCAAAGAAGTAGTAGAAGATTTTAGAAAACTAATTGAGGAAAATATCAAAGCCTCAGCAAGATTAAAAATGATAGGCGAGAAAGAAGTGGCTGAGGAAATGCCTATTGTCAATATCGTTGATGGTATTTTGGCTTATGCCATTTCTTTAAATGCCTCTGACATTCATATTGAAATCCTGAGAGATATTGTTTTGATTCGTTTTCGCATTGATGGGGTGCTTTATGAAATGATTCGGATTCCCAAAGAGGTTCAGCCGGCTATTGTGGCAAGAATAAAACTTTTGGCTGGATTAAAAATTGACGAACACCGTAAACCCCAAGATGGCCGAATGCGTTACGAAGCTTTAGGAGAAGCGATAGACATTCGTGTTGCTATTATGCCAACTTTCTATGGAGAAAAGGTAGAAATGCGTTTATTGCGCACCACCGCTAAGCCTTTAAGCTTGAGAGAATTAGGAATGTTAGAGGACGATGCTCAGTTGATTGAAGAAAGTATTAGAAAAACTTATGGAATGATTTTAGTCACTGGTCCGACGGGTTCTGGTAAAACTACCACTTTGTACTCCATTTTAAATATTTTAAATAAACCTGATGTTAATATTGTAACCATTGAAGACCCAATTGAGTATGATATTAGATATGTCAATCAAACGCAAATTAATCCGCAGGCGGGCATTACTTTTGCTACTGGTTTACGAGCAATTTTGCGTCAGGACCCGAATATTATCATGATTGGTGAAATTCGCGATGAAGAAACAGCTGAAATTTCAGTTCACTCCGCTTTAACCGGTCATTTAGTTTTGTCCTCTTTGCATACCAATGATGCGCCAACAGCCGTTCCTCGTTTAATTGATATGAAAATTCCGCCCTTTTTGGTATCAGCTGTTTTAAATACGGTAATTGCTCAACGTTTAGTCAGAAGAATTTGCCGCGACTGCATTGAATCTTATGAACCCAAACCGGAATTTTTAGAATCGTTGAAAGCGCAGTTCAAAGAGATTGGGGGAGAAGAAGAAGGTTTGCCAAAAATTCTTTATCGAGGAGCAGGCTGTCAAATTTGCAATTATACTGGCTACCGTGGTCAAATTGCTATTTTTGAGATATTAAATCTAGATGAAGATATGAGGAGATTGATTAATCAACCAAATTTTTCACTCGATACTTTAAGAAAAATGGCTTGTCAGAAAGGAATGGTTACCATGCTGAAAGACGGCTTGAGAAAGACTCAACTTGGTTTAACAACGGTTGAAGAGGTGTTGAGAGTTATTCGGGAATAAGTTAAAATAAAGTATATGTTATTTAAATATAGAGCTTCGGACAAAGAAGGAAAAATTATTGAAGGAGAAGGCGATTTTGTGAATGAAAACGCCGTTTTAGAGTATTTGAAAGGCCAAGAGCTCAATCCAATTAATTTACAATTGGTAGCGACTGGATTAAAGTTGCGAACAAGTTTATTTGGTTCGCCGATTAATATCACCGACCAAATTTTTCTGACGCGCTATCTGGCTTTAATGTTGAAAGTCGGAACAGATATTTTTAAAGCCATTGATATTTTAATCGCTGATTTTAAAAAACCAACCGTTCGTTCCCTTTTGATTGAAATTAGAGAAAATTTATCAAAAGGCAAGCCATTTTATACAACATTTGCAAAATATCCTAAAATTTTTTCTCCGGTTTTTACAAATTTGATTCGAGCCGGTGAAGCATCAGGTAATTTAGAAAAAGTTTTTGAGGAGTTAAGCGATTCATTAGAAAAACAAAGAGACCTCCAACAAAGAATCCGTTCTGCCTTGATTTACCCTATTTTATTGGTCGTTGCTTCCATCGGGATTATTGTTTTACTCGTGACCTTCGCCATTCCTAAAATGGCAACATTATTTCAAGGCAGTGATATGAAAATGCCACCAGTAACGCAATTAATATTTAATGTTTCCTTTTTTCTTTCCAGCTATGGTCTTTATTTATTAATTGCCCTCGCAATTATTATTTTAGCAATGGTGATGTTTTATAAATTTACTTTAGCAGGACGCGTATTTTTTCAAAGAATTGCTTATCGGACCCCCTTTGTTAAAAATATTTTAACAAAAATGTCTTATCAGCGTTTTGCGATAACCTTTGGAGCTTTGATGAGAGCTGGTTTGCCGATTTTGGAAAATTTGGAAATTACGGCGACAACTGTCGGCAATGAAGAAATACGCCAAGCATTACTGCGAATTGCTCATGAGGGAGTTATAAAAGGAGTGACCTTGGGCGACGCTTTTCGTCGAGAGGAAGCTTTTCCCCAAACTATTAGAACTTTAATTTCTATTGGAGAAAGAGCGGGTCATACCGAAGAAGTTCTTTCTACATTATCGGAATTTTATGATAGTGAAATTGATGCGGCGGTGAAATCTTTGGTTTCTATTTTCGAACCATTAATGTTAATGTTTATTGGTGTAATTGTCGGCGGCATTGCTTTGGCGGTGATTCTACCTGTATATCAATTTACCAGTCAATTAGGCACTTAATACAATCCATGAAATTTCATCAAGCAAAATTTAGGAGAGGATTTACTCTTATTGAATTATTGATTTCTTTGGCAATCGTCGCCGCCATTTCGGTTGTTGGATTTGTTAATTTAACCGGCCATCGGGAGAAATTGGCAGTGGAACTGGAAACAGAAAAAATCGTTAGTTATTTGCGCGAAACAAGAAATCGAGCCATTGCCGGTCAAGACGATTCTTCCTGGGGGGTTCATTTTGTAAATGTTTCAGCAGGAGATGACTATTATAATCTTTTTAAGGGTTTGAGTTTTAGCACTAGCGCTATTGTCGAAACACGTTTTTTGGCTAAAAAGACGCAATTATTAATTCCGCCAGTTGATTCCACAACCGACATTGTTTTTATAAAATCAACCGGCGGTTTGACAGCCAGCACTACTATTAGTCTTCAATCAAAAACACGGCCAGAATTTACCGCTAACATTCAAATCAATATTTTAGGACAAATTAATTATTAATTTGGTTTTGTTTTTGATATAATAATTAAAGTGGAACGAAAAATCGTTAAAATTGTCGGGTCAAATTTAAAAGGCCGAAATGAGAAAGGCCAGATTTTGGCCGAAATTTTAGTTGCCGTTGTTTTGGCGGGCATTATTATTGGTGGAATTTCGGCCACTACCGGCACTTCTATTATTACCGGCAGTAAAATTCGTGAAACTACTTCTGCGGTCAGTTTTATTCAGGAATTAATGGAAGGAGTTAAAAGTATTTCTGAAAGCAGTTGGCTGACTCTTTATTGTCCGCCTTCGGGCAGTTGCCCTGGTAATAAAGGAAGCCCCAATCATTATTATTTAAATTACGTTGGTGGTATGTGGCAAGTTCAATCTGGAGAAAAAAACATATCTGTTGAAGGAGTAAATTATAGTTATTATTTCTATATAGAAAATGTTAATCGCGATTCTTCGGGCAACATTATTTCTTCTGGCGGGACCGAAGATCCTTCTACTCAAAAAATAACCATTGTTGCTAATTGGCCACCTAACAGTTCGATATCAATGAGCGAATATTTAATGCGAACGAGTTCTAGTCATTTCTCCGATTATAATTGGGACATTGAGCGAATAAGCGAAGGTATTTTTACCAATTCCCAAGGATACTATGCTACCACTTCCGGCCCTTTGACAATGCAAAATGGTACGATTTCTTTAACGCCCAGCGACAGCGGTTCTTTAACCTCGCCAATTTTTGATACTGGTTTTATCAATGGCGTAGCTTTTAACGGCATTCGCTGGAAGGGGAGCATGCCAGCAAGTTCTCATGTCAGAATTCAGTTGGCAACTTCAAATGCTACTACTTCTTGGAATTTTATCGGCCCAGATGGAACATCGGCCACATATTATGAGGCCGCTGGACCAGATCAAATTATCCCCATTTCTCTTCTATATCACAACAATCATCGTTATTTTAGATATAAAATTTACTTAGACCCGACGACAGATTATACAAACGCTCCAGCTGTTTACAAAGTTATTTTTACTTATTCACCATAATGATGAAGAAAATTGATATAAAAATAAAAACCAAAAAAGGATTTTCATTGCTACCAACCGTTTTAATTACTGGCATTATTGTGGCCGAAGTAGGAATTGCTTTAACTTTTGTAATGTATTTAGCCAATTCGGCGAGTTTTGGTGCGCGCCTTTCTCAAGAAGTGTTTTTTGGTGCGCGTTCAGGAACAAGCGATGCCTTAATAAAAATTATTCGCGATAAGAATTATTCTTCTACGGGTTATAATTTAACAGTTGGTCGTGCAACGGTTAATGTGGTTGTCGAACAAAATACACCCAGTCAAAATTCCGCAACGATTACCACCACTGCCACTGTTTTAAATCGACAAAAAAAATTAAGAGCGATAGTCAGCATTGATTCAGAAACAGGAGAGGTAACCCTATTCTCCTTGGAAGAAATTTGATTTGTGATTTAAATTTTTATATTATAAATATTCGGTATGAAATTATTACATAATCCAAAAATTAACAAATATTTGATTGCTAAAGAATATATTGGTGGATTGGAAATTACCGATTCATTTATTCACTTTGTTTTATTTGACTCACGCCATGCGAATAAAATAATTTCAACTTTTGAATCAGAATTAGAGCCAGGAGTTGTGGTTGATGGGGAATTAAAAAAACCAGAGATTTTGAAGACCATTTTGCTAAATTTACGCAATACCCCCGTCTTAAAAAAAATTAAGTATTTATATGTAATTCTATCTTTGCAGAGTGGAATTGTTTATTACAAAATTTTTGATTTACCAACGGTTGATTATAAATCGATTATGTCAGCGGTGGAATTGAATATGAAGATGTTATCGCCGATTCCTTTTGAAAAAGTTTATTCGGATTGGGAGATTGCAGGAAAACCAATTAAAAGCGACTCCTTCAAATTAAGAGTACTATCGGTTTTTGCGGAAAAAAGAATCATTGATCCTTATATAAGCGCATTGAATGAATTTCGTTTGACGCCTTTAGCAGTGGAATTCAATGGTTTAAGTCTTTGGAGATTTTTTTCTCATTATAATATTTTCGAACGGTCGAAAAAAAATTATCTCGGTATTTATATCTCTGCTAATGGATTAGATTTTATTTTGGGAAATAGCGAAGGATTGGAATTTAATTTTTTCCAAACATGGCAAGACGCTTTCCATTCTTCTGGTTTGGATTCATCAAAAGCTTTGAGTAAAGAAAATTTTATTAAAATTTTTAGTGATAATTTTCAAAAAATCACCACTTTTTATTTTACCCGTTTTCAAGAATCCATAGAAAAGATTATTCTTATGACACCTCTTTATTTTGATGAGTTGAAAGATTTAATTCAAACCAGATATAATTTAATTGTTGAAAATCCATTAACAAAAATTAAGGAAATAACTGGTGGATATTTTGTGGCAGCCGGTGCCGCCCTCAGGGGGTTGATTCCACGAGCGGATGATGTCAGCGTTAGTTTAATGGCTGTTGGTACCGAACAGGAATATCGGACGACAAGAACTATAAATTTTATTAATCTTTGGCTGAAAATTATCACTGAAGTTGGATTGATAATGCTTCTTTTATCCGTCGGTTTGAATGTTTTTTTAACTTATACGAAATCCAACATTCAACAAGATAAAGAAATGATTTCAATTCAGTTTGACCATTCTCAACTTGAAACATTGTCTCAGCAAGCCAAAAATTTTAATTTTAATATTTCCCAAGCCTTAGAAGCTAAACAAAACACCAAAGATTGGTTGCCTATTTTTGAAACTTGGACAAAGGCAGGATTTGATAACAATATTCAATTTAAAGCATTAATCATTCCCAGCTTAGACGCCGCATTTTCCTTTAATGGTTGGTCGATAGATCAATCAAAAATGATAAAATTTCGCGATGCTTTATCAGAAAGCGGTTATTTTTTAGATTTGGACATACCGCTGCAATCAATCATTCAGCAAAAAAATAAAGTAGAGTTTAATTTAAAAGGAAAGATTAAATTGTAAACAAATGAAAAATCCACAGACAGAAAAAACATTCGTTTTGATTAAACCGGATGGAGTAAAAAGAGGACTGACCGGAGAAATTATTTCCCGCATTGAGCAAAGAGGATTAAAAATTGTAGCTTTAAAAATGATTAGGGCAACAAGAGACCAAATCGACGAGCATTACCCCAAAGACGCGGTTTGGATTAAACGATTAGGCGAAAAAACTTTGGCAACTTATGAAAAATACGGTTACGATGCGGAAAAGGAAATAGGAACAACAGATTCAAAAAAAATTGGCGAAATTGTCCGGGGTTGGTTAATGGATTATATGACACCGGACCGATAGTCAAAATGATTGTTGAAGGCATTCACGCGGTTGATATGGTGAGAAAGATGGTAGGTAACAGTATTCCGGCCTTAGCAGAAATGGGTACCATTCGTGGTGATTTTTCAGTTGATTCTTCAGTTTTGGCTAATCGCGGTAAAAGAGCCATTCATAATTTAGTTCACGCTTCAGAAACGCTCGAGGAGGCCGATCATGAGATTAATTTTTGGTTTGCGCCGGAGGAATTGTGCGAATATAAAAGAGCCGAAGAAGATATAATGTTTTAATTCACCAAAAATCCGCTTATCTCAAGCGGATTTTTGGGCGACTCTGCTTTTAAGATATCCCGGCTAAATGACAAGTGGGTAATCTCAACTTCAGACCACGGCCTGAAATACTGTTGACTTCCCTTGGTATAATGATTTGACCCGGAATCTTATAAAGCAGAGTCCAATTATATTATAATCCATTTTCCAAGCAAATTTTAAAAGTTATCCACAACTAATTAAAATTGTTCGATAATTTTAATTTTTGTCAAAATCAAAAATGATAAACAAGAATAGAATAACCAATCCGAGCAACTGGTTGTTTATTTTCTAACCAAAGATAACTATCTTCGGCTTTTCTTTCGAAGCCCGCCACGGGTTGACCGTGAGCGCCTTGTAAAAAAGTTAAAGAGACAGCCAGCCAGGAATCTGATTCGGGTTCGCCTTTTGCCGACCACCAAGGTTCAAATTTATTTTTAAGATAATAAGAGGGAAGTCCTCCACCAAAATAATCAACCTTTATCTTTTTAATATTATTTTTTTCAACAAATTTTTCTAACCGTTTTAGATCTTGTCCCCAATCCAAATTGGAATCCACCACATATTTGTAACCATTCTTTGCTCCGCCCACGAATTCATTAAAATAAGCAATGAAATGGGGTGAAATCATCAGAGTTTCTATTAAATACCAAATTAGCAAAATAACGATGAACCCGGTTTTAATAATGATTTTTTTTAAATTTTTAAACACCATCAACATTGTAAAAACGATATTGGAAAAAGGCATTTCTTGAGGAATATCCCATCCCCATTTTTTAAGTTGATAAGTTGAAAGAATAAAAATAGAGGGAATAGTAACCATTAAATGACGATAGCCAATGTTTAAAGGACTAATAATGGAACTCGTCCAATAAAGGACAATAAAAAATAAAATACAGAAAATAATAAAATTTTGAGAAAGCCAGCTGATAAATTTTAACCGCCAATTTTTATTTTTGACATTCTTTATTAGAGAATAAAAGAAATTTTTTAGCGATAGGAATAAAGCCAAAAAAATTATAATAAGCGACGGAATCGGTTCTTTAATTAAAAACACAATTGGGAAATATTGGTGCCAGCCAGCGGCAGAAACTTTTCCTAAAAAATAACCAGTATTTCCCCCAGAGGAACGTTGAAAAACCATTAAAGCGCCCAATAGATATTGAGCAAATGGTTTGGTGATTTTATTTTTTGCGAGAAGGATGTTAAGTTCGGCAAAACAACGAAATTGACGAACGATTGAACCCGCCCAACTGGAACACGTTTTTAATTCCGGATCTGGCCCGCCAGCAAAAGATGTTAAAATTTGTTCAGTATCACTAATCTGTTTTTCCTGCGGATAATTAATATTTTGAGGCAAATAAGCTAAATAAATAACAGCGAAAGAGATGAGGAAAACAATTAACAAATTGCTAAGCGATTTTAGGATTTGTTTGCCGACCAGAACAGCAAAACCATTTTTCTTTTGCTGGATAATATAAATTATTTGCCAAGTAATAATATAAAAAATTAAAAGTGGATAAAAAATTAATAAAGAATACTTACACAGTTGAGCAATACCAAGAAAAATGCCGGCCCAAATTAAATTCTTTTTATTTGGATTTGTGAGTTTGGGAATTACCAAGAGAAAAATTAAAAGAGTACCGAAAGTGGCGGCTAAATCGGTTGTAACGTAATGGCCGTGTGCCAGGACAACTGGTGAGAAAGCAAAAAGAACAAAAGGCACTAAAGCCCAATAAGGGCCCAAAAGCTTTTTGGCTAATAAATAGACAAGAAAAATAGTAAGCAAAGTAAGGAGAATTGGGAAGATTCTAGCCAATTGAATTATTTGTTCAGCATCATTGCCACTTTCGTAGATAAAAACACGTCCAACATCCCATTGGCCATTAACATATTTTTGCCAATAACTCGATTCTAAAGGAAAGTTTAACTTGAGAAAAACAAGGGGGATGGCCGAAAGATTTTTTAATAAAGGGGGATGTTCTGGGTTTAAACGATTGTCTCCGAATTTGAGATAAGAATAGCCGGCTGGAATATGCGCCAATTCGTCCATTGTTGCTGATTCCTGAATTGAAGAATTAAGCATTAGCCCCCCGGCGATAATTAAAACTACTGCAATAAAGTAGTAAATAATTTTTTTTTCAGCAATTGTTTTGAAAAATAAAATTATTTTTGGCAGCATGGTATTTATTTTATTATAACCTATTGTAATTGAAAAACCCAAAAATCAGAGTATTCTCGGAAATTGATTGTGGGGAAGGATTGAAGAATTAAATTTTTCGTCTCCTCTTTTTTCTCAAGAGGAATCAAAACAAAAGACGATGGTTGATTTACCAAATCAATTTGATTAGGCAAAAGATAAAAAAGATTTTTTTCTTTTTGATTTTTTTCGGCATAGGTATTGGTGATAAACATTACCGTCTGAGCTGGCATAGGAATATCATTAACCAAAATACCGTCAGCATTTACTAGCACAATTTTTAATTGAGACAAAGGAAGCGAATTAAGATATTTTCCAATTTGATAATAATTTCCATTGAAGGCATTATAAGTATTAGAGTTTTTTGCCCATTTTTGGAAATATTGGAGATAATTAAGGGATAAAATTATGAAACAAATAATTATTAAAATAAAAGAGCGATTTTTTGTGGAGACAGGTCGAGAATCAAGCCACCGCGAAAAATTATAAAAACCTAATCCGCTGAAAATGAAAACCGCTGGTATTAATCCAATAGAACGAAGAGCATGAGGTACGCTTTCATAAGTTAAAGCAGCAGGTAAAATCATAACCAAGAACCAAACTATTAAAAAAATTGAAGAAAATTCAATTTGACGTCGAATTAGTTTTTTGATTATTAAAATTAAACCGATTAAAAAGAAAATACCTGTAATAATGTCGAGTTGTGGGCGACAAGAGTAATTATGGCGCCAATTACAATCGCCAAAAAAATTAAACATTATTAAAGTTTTAAGAAAACTTTTAATAAATTCCCAGAGAGGATAAGCGGTATTGAAAATAGAAACTTGAGTGGAGCGACCCAAAAAATCTTGGGGGTGATTCAAAAAATATAATCCCATTGGTAAAACTATCAAAAAAACAACACTTATCCAGATCAAAAACAATTTCCAAAAAATTTTAAGGTTCTTTTGCCGCCGATAAATCAAAAAATAATAAACAAAAACAATAAACATAATTAAAGGAGCGACGCGGAAAGCAATATAGGTATGAAAACCAATGCCAAAAAAGATGGCTGAGGCAATAATATTTTTCCAATCATGTTTTTCAAGCGCTCGAAGTAGAAAATAGAAAGCCCAAACTAGGCAAAATGATACCATAATCGCTCGAAATCCGATGCGAGAAAAATTAATATGCCAAAAACTAACCGCCAAAAGAAAAAAAGAATAAATCGCTACCTCTTTATTAAACAACTGCTTTGTTAAGAAAAACAATCCTATTGTCGTTAAAATTCCGAAGATAGCACTAACAATTCTTAACATCCAAGGTTGAGGCGAATCAAAAAGAAGAAAAAATTTTAAAAATAAAGCTTCAATATTAATAAATAAACCCTCCCGACCATTATTTTCCGGATAAAAAACTTTGAAATTACACGTTTGCAAAGCAATTAAGGCATCATTGCCATTTATTGCTTCGTCGGAATAAAGTCCCGGTGGAATCTTGTTGATATTCCAAAGGCGGAAAAAAAGTGCTATAATAAGAATAAAGAAAAATAAAAAACAAATCTTTTTCCCCATTAACTTAATTATACAAAATATGCCTGAATTTAAAAAGGAAGAAACAACATTTAATCCCCAACAACTAGAACAAATTTATCAACGTTTTAAAGAAAAACCCCGGGCTGATATTGAGGCAGTCTCAAAACGGGAAGCGGTAAAAGAAATCATTAAAGAAGATATTCAAAAGGCTGCCATTCAAGCTCCGCTTTCTGAAACAGAAGAGGAGGTATTGAAAACTAAAATTTCCGAATTGAAAAAATTATCGGAGAGGGAGAAAACTGAAGCGCTGGTGAAAGTCGCAATTAAAGATTCAATACTTTCAGCCGTCCGCTTAGCTCAAAAATTAGGTCCTTATTATATTGATGCTTTACATGACGCTTTAGTCGATGAATTTTTAAATATTCTCATTCAGCAGAAAAAAATTTAAATAATGCTTTCACTTTTTTTAAACAATGTTAATATTTTAGCTATTCTTGGGTCAATTCTGATTCTTTTTGTTTTTGTTGCTTGGTTAATAAAAAAAACCAACCTCTCAGCCTTATTAAAAAAATCTTTTAAATATTCCCTTTTTTTAATTAAAATTCCACCCGAAGAACTCTCCAAAGAAAAAACTCAGTCAGTCAAAGAAAAAATTAATATCGCCGAGCAATTAATGAGTATTTTGATTAATTTTAAAAAGACGGTGGTATTAGAAATTGCTTTGCCGGAAAGAGGAGAAGAAATTTCATTTTATGTTGCTGTTTCCAAAGAACTCGAAGAATCTTTAAAGAAGCAGGTTTTAAGTTTTTATCCGCGGGCTTCTATCGAAAAATCTCGCGATTATAACATTTTTAATCCTAATGGATTTACTGAAGGAGTATATTTAGTCCAAGCTGAAAACTGGATGTTGCCAATAAAAACTTATACGGAATTGGAAGCCGATCCTATCAGCCCAATCTTGAACGCCTTTAAATTAAAAAAAGAGGGCGAAGGTATGGCTGTTCAAGTTGTCATTTCAGCCCCACCCCAAAATCTTAAAAATCAATTAACAAGGGCAATTAAAAATTTAAAAGAAGGGCAACAGTTAAAAGATATTATTGGTAAATATTCTTTTAGTGATTTTGCCAAACAATTTACCTCTACTCTTTCATCGTCAAAAAAAGAGAAAGAGGAGCAGCCAAAACCTAAAATTATTGATGAAAATACGATTAAACTATTGGAAGGCAAAAATAATAAGCCACTCTGCGCAGTTAATATTCGAATGTTTGTTTCTGCCGAAACTCAAGAAAGAGCCAATGAAGCCTTAAATACTTTATTGGCTGCCTTTGATCAATTTTCAGCGCCGTCAAGAAATCATTTTAAGGCTGTTAAACCCAAAAAATTAAATAAATTGGTTTTTAATTATGCCTTCCGCCTTTTTAATAATAAAGAAGCGATGCATTTTAATATCGAAGAAGTTGTTTCTTTTTGGCATTTTCCGTTGACGGTTGAAGTGGCACCGCAGTTAAAATGGGTGAAATCCCGCGAAGCGCCTCCGCCACCTGAATTGCCCGAAGAAGGAATTATATTGGGCGAAGCAATTTATCAAAATCAAAGAAAAATAGTCAGAATTTTACCGAATGACCGGCGCCGCCATATTTATATCGTTGGTCAAACGGGCGTAGGCAAATCTGTATTATTAACTAATATAGCTATTCAAGATATTAAAGAAGGAAAAGGAGTTTGCGTTATTGATCCACACGGTGATTTAATTGAAGACATTTTAAGTTTAATTCCTAAAGAACGCTTTAAGGATGTGATTGTTTTTGACCCATCAGATTTGGATCGACCAATGGGATTAAATATGTTGGAATACGATTTTTCAAAACCAGAACAAAAAACTTTTATTATTAATGAATGGCTAAACATCTTTGATAAATTATATAATTTACGTGAAGTGGGGGGGCCGATGTTTGAATATTTTTTAAGAAACGCCTTAGGTTTGTTGATGAGCGATACCTCAGAAGTGTCTACCTTGATTGATGTGCCACGCATTTTTACTAACCGAGCTTTTCTTAAAGAAAAATTAGCCAACTGTCCAGATCCGATGATTGTTGATTTTTGGGAAAATCAAGCACTTAAAATTACTGGCGGTCATGATTTATCATTGGAGAATGTTACTCCTTATATCGTTAGTAAATTTGCTTCGTTTATAAGTAACGATTATGTTCGACCGATTATTGCTCAAAAACAATCGAGTTTTAATTTTAGACAAATTATGGATGAGCAAAAAATTTTTTTGGTTAATTTGTCAAAAGGCAAAATAGGGGATATTAATGCTTCACTTTTGGGATTAATGATTGTGGGTAAATTATTAATTGCTGCTTTTTCGCGCGTTGATTTGCCAGAAGAACAACGAAAAGACTTTTATCTTTGTATCGATGAATTTCAAAACTTTACAACGCCCAGCATCGCTACCATTCTTTCTGAAGCACGAAAATATCGCTTAAATTTAACTATTAGCCATCAATTTATTGCTCAATTACAAGACAATATTCGTGAGGCTGTTTTTGGTAATGTTGGTAATACGGTGGTTTTTCGAGTGGGCGTTAAAGATGCTGAATTTTTACTCAAACAATTTGAGCCAGTATTTAATGAAAACGATATGGTTAACATCGATAATTTTACAGCTATCGTGAAATTGTTGGTTAATAATAAACCGACACGGCCATTTACAATGCTGACATTACCGCCACCAAAAGGCAATTTAGAAAATGCAAGAATGCTAAAAGATTTATCTCGTTTAACCTATGGCAAACCGCGAGCCTTGATAGAGCAAGAGATAATTAATCATTTGCGTGGTGAAAAATTGGATTTTGAGTCAGATTCGGGAATTTAGATTATGAAAAACGATAATCAAAGAATTTACGAACTGATTATTTTGGGTGCTGGACCAGCCGGAGCGGCGGCTGGTATTTATGCCGCTCGAAAAAAAATAAATACTTTAATTATTACAGAAAATTTCGGCGGTCAAGCAGTGGTAGCGGCAACTATTGAAAATATTGTAGGATTTAAAAAAATCAGTGGAATAGAAATGGCGCGTTTATTTGAAGAACAACTTCGATTTCAGTCAGATTTAGATATTGTCATTGAACACATCGAGAAAGTTAAAGAAGATAAGGATTTTTTTGCAATTGAAACTTCGAAAAATGTTTATTTTGGTCAAAATTTATTAATTGCTTTAGGAAGACGATATCGCAAATTAAATTTACTCAAAGAGAAAGAATTGGAAGGGAAAGGTATTTTTTATTGCTCAACCTGTGATGCCCCTCTTTTAAAAAACAAAAGTGCAGCGGTTATTGGCGGCGGTAATTCAGCTTTGTTGAGCGTTATTGATTTAATCCCATTTGCTTCAAAAATTTATTTATTAACGGATGAGCCATTTTTAAGAGGCGACCCAATTCTTCAGGAGCGAATAAAAAACGAGAAGAAAATCGAGATAATTTACAACACCCAAATTTTAGAAATTATTGGTGAACAAGTAGTTTCTGGTTTAAAATTTAAAAACAGACAAACAAACGAAGAGAAAACGATAGAAGCAAGTGGAATTTTTATACAAATTGGGATGCAAGCAAATTCAGAATTAGTTAAAAATCTGGTTAATTTAAACGAAGCCGGTGAAATTATTGTTCAACCATTGTCGGGAAAAACTTCGCATCCAAAAATTTGGGCGGCCGGAGATATTACCGATTTGCCTTATAAACAGATTAGCGTAGCAATAGGCGATGGAGTGAGAGCATTATTGGACATTTATAATAAGATTCGAGAAATAAAAAACAAAGAATTTATTTAGAAATTATATTTTACTAATCTCGAAGGAGCCGATTTTTATTGGATGTAGTTTGGTTTAAAAAAAATTATGGTATAATAAATTTAATGAAAACAATAATTGCTAATTTTAAAATGAATCCAGGTTCAGAAGAAGAAGCAAGGAGTTTATTAAATTATTATCGGGAAAAAAGCAGCGAATTAAGTAATGTGACTCTGATTGTGGCGCCACCTTTTATATATTTACAATTAGCCAAAGAAAAAGGTTGTAAAATTGCTGCTCAAAATTGTTTTTATGAAAACAGTGGCGCTTACACCGGTGAAATTTCACCATTAATGTTGAAAAATTTAGGAGTGGAGTATGTCATTTTAGGTCATTCAGAACGTCGAAGCTTAGGAGAAAATAATGAAGTTATTACTAAAAAGGTTAAAGCTGTTTTGGAAAATAATTTGACAGCGATTTTGTGTGTTGGCGAGACCAAAGAAGAAATTTCTAGAAGAGAAGATGTTATTAAAGAACAATTAAGATCTGTTTTTTCAGAAATTTCTCCAAATGATAAAATAATTATTGCTTATGAACCGCGTTGGGCAATTGGAACAGGAGAATTTTGTAATCCAGAAGTTGCCGAACAAATCCATCAATTTATTAAAAAATTTTTAAGCTCTGAATTTGGGTTTAAAGATATACTTGTTTTATACGGCGGATCAGTTGATGATAAAAACATCAATTCATTTTTAATTCAGTCAAACATCGATGGCGCTTTGGTCGGAGGCGCTAGTTTAAGAAAAGAAGAATTTGCTAATATTTTAAATATAGCAAACTCGTTATCTAGTTAAAAGTATGTCTAAGGTTAATCCCACCAATTTATGGCAATATGGTTTGGGAATTTTTTTAATCGTCGCATCACTAGTAGCCTTAGTTGTTAGTTGGTCTTTTTATTCTCATACCAAAAATATGCCTGCTCAAAATACAATAACAGTGAGCGGCGAAGGAAAAATTTTTGTTAAACCAGATGTGGCGGTTGTTGAAATGTCAGTCGTTACTCAACACAAAGATGTAAAAATGGTTCAAAGCGAAAATGATAAAAAAATGCAGCAGGTAGTTAATTTTTTAAAAGAGTCAGGGATTGAAGAAAAGGATATTAAAACCCTTCAATATAATTTACAACCGCAATATGATTATAGTTGGTGCCGCGTTACAGAATATCCGGTTTATTGCCCGCCTAAATTAGTCGATTATATTTTGACTCAATCC